>Ga0307514_10000616_pt1 | contig 65967 bp, 50 predicted proteins | sample 16_EM_MG_FD_203088 | JGI IMG/M metagenome (GOLD analysis project Ga0307514, IMG submission 203088) | Populus trichocarpa ectomycorrhiza microbial communities from riparian zone in the Pacific Northwest, United States - 16_EM | ecosystem: Host-associated > Plants > Roots > Unclassified | place...
CCGTCACCGGGAAACGCCGCGGCAAAATCACCCACCTCACCGGCGACGACGCCATCGCCTGGTGGCAACGCCGCGCCACAGACGCCGGACTCGAACCCGTCACCATCTCCTCCCTCCCCAGGCCCTTCCCCCGCACCCACCTCGCACGCTCGGCCCCCTACTTCAGGCTGACCCAGTTCGACGGCGTCGCCCGCGTCACCGACACCGGCCTCCTCACCCACGCACTGAAGAACGGCATCGGCAGGGCTAAGACCTACGGAGCCGGCCTTCTCTCACTCGCCCCGGCCTGACCTCAACCAGAAAACACATCCGTGATGCAACGAACACCCGACCCAAACGCCCTGCGTGCTGCCGCCATCCACCGGCTCTACACCCTCGAGCAGTCAGAACGGCTCACCCGCTCCCGGATCATCGGCGTTGCCGACGCCTTCGGCGTCGACCCCCGCACCGTCGACCGCTGGCTCGCCAACGCCCGCGCCAACAAAGGCACCTACCAACCCCGAGACCGGCCCTGCTTCATCCTCACCCCGCTCATGCTCGACGCGGTGGCCCGCTGGCGCGGCAACGCCACCGCCGCTTGGAGGGAACTGCGCACCGACGGCCACCCCGTCCCGTCCCTGCCCACCTTCCACCGCGCCGTGAACAGAGCCCTCACCCCCGGAGTACGTGCCGGCCTCCGCGGCGGCGAGAAGGCCCGCCGACGCTTTGACGTGTCCGGTGAACGCGACCGCCACCACCGCAACTACGCCTGGGAAACCGACCACGTCGAAGCCAGCGTCAAAGTCCGCATCGACGGCCACATCCGCAAACCATGGATCACCTTCTTCATCGACTGCGCCGCCTCAGCCATCTGCGGCCTCGCCATCAGCCCGCAACGCCCCAGCCGCGAAGGCGTCCTCGTCGCCATCCGCGACGCCGTCCTCATCGACGAACACCACGGGCCGTTCGGCGGCATCCCCACATACGTGCGCGTCGACGGCGGCAAAGAATTCCTGTGCGCCACAGTCAAGGAAGCACTCGGTGTCCTGGGATCCGAAATCATCGAACTGCCCCCCTTCACCCCCGAGGGCAAAGGCAACGTCGAAGCAGTCAACGGAGCCATCAAAAAGACACTGTTCGCCGGCATGCCCGGCTACACCCACGCCCCCACCCTCCGCGGCGGCAAACCCGTCGACCCCGACCAACCACTGCTCCACTTCGAAGCGTTCGTCGGTCAGGTCCTCGAATGGGTCCACCACTGGAACCACGAGAACACCCCCAAGAGCCTGGGAGGCCAGACCCCCCGCCAAGCGTGGGACGCCGACCCCGCACTCATCGACACCGTCACCGCCGAAGACCTCCACACCTACACCCTCGAACGCCACGGCAAGCCCCTGACCATCAACAACGGTGGCGTCCGCTGGCACAAGCGCAACTACATCGCCGACTGGATGCACGGCCGCGTCGGCGAAAAGGTAGACCTGCGCTACCTCCCGCACCACGACCACCGCGTCGAGCTCTACGACCCGCAAACCGGCCGCCACCTCGGCGCCGCCGTCATGGCCGGACAAGCGACCCGCGAGCAAACACTCAGCCTCAAACGAGCCCGGCGACGCGAAGCCGACCGCCTGCGCGCCCAGCTGAAGAAGGCCGAGAAGAACCGCAACACCCGCTACGCGGCCGCAACCCGCCCTGCCCCGCCCGTGCCCCTGAACGTGATGCCCGAGGAAGAGGCCGTCGAGCACCTGAGGGACCTCGACGGCTTCGACCCGGCAGCAGAGGCACTGCCCGACCTCATCCAACTGCCCGAACCCGACGCCGAATGGACCCTTCCCCTCAACCCCAACACCGAGCCCCCACCCCATCCGCCGACACACCCCCAGGACCAGCCGTGAGCACCCCCACCACCTCGCCCCGCCCCAGCCAGCTCCCGCCACCCAGCCAGGACCACTACCTGGGTCTCACCGGAGCCAACGCCATGGCCACCAAAGCCGTAGCAGAAACCGAAGCCCGCATCCTCAAGGCCATCAAGCACAACGCCATGGTCTGCATCCACGGACACGTCGGCCTCGGCAAAACCTTCGCCGTCCACACCGTCCTACGCCGCCGCGCCCCCGAAACCACCGTCCGGCTGCGCTACAACAACGGCGCCAACATGAACGAAATCCGAACCCAGCTCTGGCGCCGCCTCGACCTGCCGGGAGAACCGCCGCAGTCCGTCGGTCCCTGCGACCAGCAGATCCAAGACGCACTCGAAGCAGAGCCACGCGTCCTGCTCATCGATGAAGTGCAAGGACTCGGGACGAAGGCACTGGAATACTTCCGCAACCTGTGGGGCGATGACGGCCGCCGAGCGGCCATCATCTTCGTCGGCAGCGGCAACGCCCGGCAGAAGATCCTCAACAACCCGGCCCTGCACTCCCGAATCCTCGACTGGTACCAGTTCAGCCCTCTCACGCCGACCGAAGTCCAGGCCATCATCCCCGCCTACCAGCAGACCTGGGCCGGTACGCAGCCCGAACTGATCCTCTACGCCGATGACATGGCCGGCCACGGATCGTTCCGGAACTGGGCAAGAATCACCGTCCTCCTCCACGACGCGCTCGAGGAGAACCCCGACCTCGCCCTCAGCAAGGACCTCATCCGCTGGGTACTCAGCCGCATCGACCCCACCACCCGCCACACCCCGCAACGCAGCTGACCGCACCGCCCTCGGCCGGAGCGAAACCTGCCTGTGGGTGGCCCAGCACGGACGAGCGGGGGAGGCTCAAAAGCCGGCTCGCAGGGAGATAGGGGGTGTGTCGTACGGGGGGTCTGTCCAGACCGTACTGCCCAGGTTCTGCGTCTTCGCGGCCGGTGCCGGGGCTGCATGCCAGCCCCGTGGTGAGGAACCGGAGCACACGGCCACCCGCAGCCGACTGGGTGTCTGCTTCGCGCCATTCCTGCCGGAGCGGGAACGGGTGGCGGCGGGGAGACAGTCGAAAGGCTCCGGACCGGAACCTTTCGAACGTCTGACCAGGGCGACGCTGGGCTGCGTGGCTGGCATCCGCGTACAGAGAAGGAAAGGCCTATTCCGTACGACGTCATGAAGCATGCCCAATGACAGTTGCTGCATGGTTTTCCGTCATATGCGACCTCGGGGGTTGCTGACTGTGCATGATCTTTCGCACGCTGTGATCGCACGGCTGGGGTTCAGCGCAGGCAGGCCAGGGGGGACTGACATGGACGCATTCGATGCCACAGCTCTCGCGTCGCAGGGCGTGACCGCACTGATCGGGGAGATGGTCCGCGGGGGGTGGGAAGCGGTCCGGGGGACGTTCGGGCGGTTCCTGCGCCGAGACGGGCAGGATGCGGCCGACCGGCAGTTGGCCCTGTTCGACGAGGCGGAGCAGATCCTTACCCGCGCGGATGAGCCTGCGGACGACCAGACACGGCTCCATCTCGAACGGCGGCTGGCCCTGCAGCTTGCCGCCTACCTCGACCGCTTCCCCGACATGGCGGAGGAACTGCGCGCCCTGCTGCCCAAGGACGAGACCGAGACGGCTGGCCAGGGCCCGGCCCTGAGCGCCCAGCACAACACCCACAGTCAGGTCGTCCAGGCTCTGGGCAGCGTGAACGCCGGAACCGGCGGCATCAACTACGGTGTCCCGCCGCGCCAGCCGGGGGCCTGACCGGGCCGTGACGCATCCCACCGCACAGATCGACGGCCTCCTGCCGGCCGGGCCGCAGCTCCGTGCCAGCGACAACCAGTACTCCACCGTCTACCAGGCGGCGGGCGACATCAACCTGCACCAGCGCCCGACGCTGTCGACGCTGGCGGTCACGGAAGCCGAAATCAGCGCCGTGCGCCGGGCCTGGGTCAAAGTCGACCAGAGGGGACACCAGCTCACCACGGCACCCCCGGTCCTGGAGCTGCTGCGCCAGGACGAACCCATCGTGGTGATCAGCGGCAGACGGGGCACGGGCAAGACCGCCGCCGCCCTCAGGGCGCTCACCGACCCCTTCCTCGAGCGCTCCACACCAGGTCCGACAGCCGGACCGCTCTTCCTGGAGCACGTGCTGCCCGACTGGGATGCCCCGGACAAGGACCTGCTGCCACACGAGCCAGGCCGCGGCTACCTCCTCGACGTCTCAGGGGAGCACTGGCCCGACCCCGCGGCGGCGGCCAAGCAGATCCTCGGGCACGCGAACCTGCTGCGGCAGAAGGGATCCAGCCTCATCGTCCTCACCGGCGAGGCCGCCTGGCCGGCAGGACGCGATCCGCAGATGGGACGCGTCGCCGTCGCCGCCACCGCCGCTCCCCGCGGTGACCTGGTGCTGGAAAGACACCTCAACGTCCTGTACCCGGACCCGGCCAAACACGGATGGCTGCATGCCGCAGCCCTGGACGAGCGCGGCAGCCTGGCCGACTTGCTGCGCCCCGACATGCCCCCGGCCGACGCCGCAGGCCTCGCCGTGGCACTCAGCCGCATCGACGGCACCGATCCCGACGCTCTCGGCACGGCCCGCGCCACCATGCTGGGTTGGCACGATCTGGTCAGGACCACCTTCACCAACACCGAGGGCAAGGCCGACGACCGGGCTCTGCTGCTCGCGGCCATCATCTTGGACGGACACAGCCAAGGAGACGTCCTCAAGGCCGCCCGCAGACTCCTCAGACAGGACGAAGCCCGCAACATCAGCGACATCCTCACCGCGCCCGGACTCGCCACCCGCCTGGAAAACGTGCAGGCCAAGGTCGAGGGACAACACGTCAGTTTCCGCCACCTGCCCGGCTACTCCGCCGCAGTGCTGCGCTATGCGTGGCGGCAACTCAGCGACGTGCAGCAGCCACTACTGGACTGGATACAGCAGCTCACCGCCCCCAGAGGCCTTGCCGCACCGCGCATCGACGCGATCGCACAGCTCCTCGTCGACCTCGCCGTCACCGAGAACGACCTCAAACCCCTGGACATCGCCCAGGCCTGGGCGAATTCCGGTACGCAAGGACACCAGGCCGCGGCGTCCATGCTCGCCACCGCCGCACAGCACCCGAACCTGGGCGCCGACGTCCGGGCCCGGCTGCGCAGCTGGGCGGCGAGCGGCGCGGAAGGCACGGCCACCGTCTCCGCCGTCGCCTGCCAGGGCGAGTTCGCCGCCCTGTATCCGCGCCAGGCCCTCACCTGCCTGCGTTGGGTCCTGGACCGGCCACAGCGCGACAGCGCCGTCACCGCCGCCGAACAAGCCCTACGCGCCATGGCCTCCCACGTCCGTCTGCTGCCGCAAGTCTGGGAAGCCGTCACCGCCTGGACCACCACCACCGCGGACGACAAGGGCTACCGCGCCGGACGCAGGGCATTCATCGCCCTGCTCACACCGCACGCCGAACCCGCCTCCCCGGCCCACCTGCTGCTCGCCAACGCGCTCACCGACCCGGCAACCGCCGACGACCTGGTCACCGGCTGGTGTGCGGTCCTGGCCGAACCGGCCTTCGACGAACCGGCCGAAGCCCTGCTGACCGATTGGGCCCAAGCCGTCGCCGACGCCGTCGTCGACAGCGACGCCGTCATCCGCGTCCTCGACCGTGTCATCGACGAGCACCTGATGACCGGGCCCATGGCCGCCTTCCTCATGGGCCGCTCCGGTCCCGCCACCACGCCCCCCGCCGTCGTCGAGCTTCGCAAACGCCTGATGCTCAGCTACCGGCACACCCACACCCCCGACACCACCACGCCCACTCAGACCCAGACCGTGCAAACCCCCCAGCCTCCGGACAGCCCCGGCACACCGCCCGTGGCCGCGGTCTCCCGCGCTGCTCTGCCCGTACCCATCAGTCCCGCAGGTTCGCCGCCGCCGACTGCCGAACCGGACCCCGGTGAGCCCGCCGTCCGCGCAGTCGTCGGGCTCGGCACGCCCTCGGCGAACGGAGCCCGGCGGGAGGAGGGCCCATGACCTACCGGACCCAGCGGGCCCGCCGCCGCGCCCTGCGGCGAGCCGTCACCGACTTCCCGGCCATCCTGCGCAGCTGCCGCCCCGGGATCCATTTCACCGCCGTCATCACCGCCACGGTCCACGCCGAACCCGACGGCCTCTACGACCCCGACCAGAGCGCCGACCAGGTACGGGAGGCGCTCAGAACCGCTGCAGCCGACGCCGTACGAGACAAAGACCCCATCGACCTGCCCACCGCCCAGGACGCCTGCGCCCGCCATCTGCGCACCCACCGCACCACCCCCAGCGGGACCACAGCCTCCGCCACCGCCCGCCTCACCCTTGCACCCCAGGACCGGGCAGCCGTGGACGACCTGCTCAACGCAGCCCGTGCCCAAGGCATCACGGACGCCCTGGAAAGCCAGCGAGTCCAAGCCCTCGCCTCCGAGCTCGCGCACCCCGCAGCCCTCCTTGCCTGGCTGCTGCACCGCCCCGAGGTCGACCCCGCCAAGCTCCCCGATGAACAGGCACTCACAGGCATCGCCCGCCAACTGGCCCGCTACCCCCACGCCAGAAACGAACCCTTTGAGATCCAAGTCCTGGCCATCTTGCGGGACTTCTTCAACCAATTCCCCCGCGAAGAGCAAAAACGCATGCTCATGCAGCTGCTCGCGGACGCCATGCGCGCTGCCCGTCAGCCCGCTCACGCGCACGCCCTCGAAGAACTGCTCTCGCTCGCCACCGAACCAGCCACCCAGGCTCCGGCATCATGAGCTCCGCAGCACTGCTGCGGTGCGTTCTGTCCCCCCTCACCAGCTGGCAGGCGCTCAAGCTGATGCGCCGGGCACAGAACGAGGATGCCGGTGCACTCTCTTTCGACGTCGCCTGGCGACGCGCCCGCGTCCGACGCCATCCCGACGAAACACCGCACCTTCTTCACGGACACCAGGCACCAACCACGGACGGTGACCACTGCGTGGCACCGGCCGAGGACCGTCCGCGCCCCGACCGGCCCTGACCGGACGCGGCACGGCCGTCTACCGGCTGCGGGGTTCACCGCCGCCGCAGAGGGGCCGGGGCCGAGCAGCTGTCACACGTCCCTCCGTAGACGCTCGCCCCACGTGCTGCCGGCAGAAACTGCAGCCTTTTTGGGAACGCCTGGCCGCGGTTGCCCCCAATGATATGTTCTGCCTGCGGCAGCAGAGCCAACGTCTGCGGACGGCAGGCATGGTGGTGCGTGCCGCCGCGGCCCGCTCGAGTGCGCGGCGCGCGAAGGGCCGCCACCGCGGCCGAAAACAGGGGGACTGACGTCGCTTGCTGGACGCACCGCGACGTACAGCAGATTCGAACAGTAGTGGGGAACGTGGCGCAAGCAGGGTCGCACTCGGCGGCGGGCCAGATGACCGGATACCTCTACCAGTGCGAGCTGGCCCTCCTGGAACTGGCCGAACGCAGCTGGCACGATCCCGCGGCCGAGGTGCGCATGGAGGTCCTCGACGACATTGAGTTCCTGCACGGGACCGGTACTCCGGAAGAGCTGCTGCAGTCCAAACACCGCGCGGAAGCAGGCCAACTCAGCGAGACCGGCAAGGACTTCTGGCGCTCGCTGGCCTCGTGGATCGACGCCCTGAAACTCCTGGGTGCACCCCACCCGCTGCCCGAGTCGATGCCGCTGCTGCGTCTGGTGACCACCCAGATCGCCGCCGAGGGCACCTTCCCGTTCGTGCTGCGCCGAGGCGCGCACCGCAACGTGGAACGGGCCCTGGCCCGCATGGACGAGGTGGCCAAGGACGCCGAGGGGCCCGACGGCACTCTCAAGGACCGCCAGCTGTTCCTGCAGTTGACCGATGCTGAGCGCTACCGGCTCGTCGACGCCATCGAGATCTGTGACGGTTCCCCGGTGATGTCAGACCTCGACTCTAGTCTGGCCAAGGAATTGGCGATCAGGGCGAGCCCGCACCGCGACGCCGTCCTCGACCAGATCAAGGGGTGGTGGTATCGGATGTCCGTCGGTCTGCTGGAGCGTAAGGACGAGGCCAAGCGACGCGCCAGCGTCAGCGCCCAGGAGCTGCTGTGCCGCCTGGAAGAGATCACCGAGCAGTTCGCCGGGGCGAACCTGCCCATCACCGAGACGCTGCGCCGCCTGACCGAGGCCGAGATCGCCGCCTACGACGACCAGATGGTCGTCACGCAGATGCGGTGGATCAATCTCAGCGACCGGGAGATCGCCACCCACCTGCGTGACTATCACTACGCGCGGGCGCAGCGCTCGGAATGGCTGCGCAACTTCAAGGTCACCGAAGGGGGACTGGAGGACTACGAGCGGGAGCTGTGGCATGAGTGGGACCACGTCTTCGCGAAACGCACCCGACGGGTCACCGACGACATGCCCGAGCAGGGGCGGCAGGACATCGGCCAGATGGTGCTGGACGGCACCATGGAGGCGGTCGCCGACAAACCCGCCCGCCCCGGCAGCACCACCGCGGGCTGGATCGGCCGCGGCACCATGCACAGCCTCGCCGACCGCGCCGAGAAAGCCGAAGACCCCGTGGGCTGGCACCCCGACTACAGCTCCCGGTGCCAGCATCCCGACGACGAGCAGGACGAGCAGGAACAGTGACCATGGCCCCCACCCGCCGTGTGCCCGAGGCACAGGCCCTGCTCAACCCGGCCTTTGGCGCTTACCTACTGGCCAGCAGCATCCACGCCGCGACCAAAGCCGCCGGCCGGCCGCTGCCGTGGCCCAGTGCGTTCCTCGTCCTGCCGCTGGTGCTGCCCCAGGACACCCGCGCTGACCTGCCCGTCCGAGCCAGCCGCTCGATGGCCGCCTGGCTCACCGAATACCCCCACCACCAGGCAGCCTTCGCCGGCCGCGCCGCGCAACTGACCGGTTACACCCGCGCCAGCCTGCGCACCGCCCTGCGCCATGCGGCCATAGAGGTCACCGAGGCGGGCCTGAGCTGCCCGCGTCCCCCGCGCCCCGCCACGGCCGCGCCCGGCGACGAAGTCGCCGACTGCGCCCGACGCGCCGCGCTGGTCGGACGCTGGCTCGCCGTGATCGAACCGGCCACCGCCTACACCCTCCTCGGCGTCCGCCCCTGACCTCGCCCCACTTGGACTTTAAAGGAGTTCCAGACCCGTCATGCAGCTACTCGCCCTGGCCCTCTACCACCGAGACGGCCGGCCCACTCCCCGGGTCCTTCGTTTCCGCCCCGGGGCGCTGAACATCCTCACCGGCGAATCCGAAACAGGAAAGTCGGAGATCCTCGACATCGTCGACTACTGCCTCGGCCGCCGGCAGCCCAGCCTGCCCGACGAACCCATCGACCAGACGGTCGGCTGGTACGCCCTCCTGGTCACCTTCGGCGACACCCGCATGGTCCTGGCGAGGCCGCGCCCCACCGGAGCATCCACCATCCACGCCATGATCCGCACCGGCGACGACACCCTCGACATCCCCCGCGCCGACGAACTCGTCCCCAACGCCAACGTCGCCACCATCCGCAGCCAGCTCAGCGCCCGCCTGGGCATTGAGGACTTCCGCTTCCAGCCCCCCACCGGCGCCGCCCGCTCCCCGTTCGACGTCTCCATCGCCCAGGCGGCGCTGTTGTGCTTCCAGAACCAAAACGAGATCGCCGACAAGAAGGCCCTCTTCCACCGCCAGAGCGAAAACGGCATCGGCCAGGCCCTCAAAGACACCCTGCCCTACTTCCTGGGCGCCGCAGGCCCCGAACAGGCACTGCGCCGCTACGAACTCGGCGATGCCCTGCGCGAACAGCGGGCCGCCCAGCGCAAGTTCGACGAGGCCACCCGCCGCCAGGCCGGCGCCGACGAACGCAGCACCTCCCTGGTACGCCTGGCCGAACGCGAAGGACTCCTGAGCGACGTCCCCTCCACCCTCGACGTCCCGCTCACCCAGAGCCTCCTCGACCGGGCCCTCGCCGCCGCGCCCACCTTCGCGGAGTCCAGCGACACGAGCGATCGCCGCCGGACACTGACCGAGGAACGCCGCACCCTGCGCGAGCGGTGGCAGCAACTCAACGATGCCCTGACCCTGGTGGAACGCTGGCAGGAACAAGGACAGGCCTTCACCGGCGAACTCCACCTGCAGCTCGACCGGCTCACCACCCTCGGCCTGCTTGGGCCCGAGCAGCCCGACCGGACCGCCACCGTCTGCCCCCTGTGCACCAGCACTCTGGAACACCCCGACCCGTCCGCCGCGGACCTCACGGAACTCACCGAGCACCTGGCACAGGAACTCGCCCACGCCGAAACCGTCCAGCCCGTACGCCAGGAGCACCGCCGCAGCCTGGAAACCGAACTCGAGGCCGTCACCGAGGGCCTGCGCCACAACGGTGCGGCGCTGAAAGAGCTCACCGCCAGCGACGAACGCATGCGCAACCTTCAGGAACAACACCTGCGCATCGCCCATGTCCAAGGCCGCATCGCCCAGGAACTCGCCGCCGCCCACACGCTGTCCGCCGACGACCTGGGCCGGTTGCGCAACAACCTCACCCTGATCCAGGAACGGGTGGAAACCCTCCAGGAACAGATCGACGAGGACGACGTCACCTCCGAGACCGAACGCCGCCTCACCGACATCGCTGCCCTGATGACCCCCTGGGCCCAGCGCCTCGACCTCGGACAGGCCGCCGTGGCCGACGAGGTCCGCATCAGCCTGTCCCAGCTCAATGTCGTCCTGCGCCGCCCCACCGGCAGGCTCCCGCTCAACCGCATCGGCAGCGCGAAGAACTGGATCGGCTACCACCTCGTCGCCCACCTTGCCCTGCACACCTATCTGCGGCGCCACGACCGGCCCGTGCCCGCCTTCTTGATGCTCGACCAGCCCACCCAGGCGTTCTTCCCGGAGAAGATCCACGACGCGGCCACGGTCGAGGACGCCGACTGGGCCACGGTCACCCGCTACTTCGAGCTACTGCGTGACGTGGCCCAACTCAACGAAGGCGCCCTGCAGATCATCGTCTGCGACCACGCCAACCTGGGTGAAAGCTGGTTCCAGGACGCCCTCATCGACAACTGGCGCCCGCGCGACGGACAACGCAACGCCCTCATCCCCATGGACTGGCTGGATCCCGCATAGCCTCAACCTGCCCGGCGCCGGCTCGCACGCCGCCGCCGTCGTGCCGGGTGGGGGAGTTGACGCACGTCCGCAGCCGCAGCACGTTGGCGGCCGCCAGACCGTAGCGGTCCGCGACCCGGTTGATCAGAGTCCGCCACCGACAGCTGGTCGAGGTCAGGGCGTCGGCCGCCACCGTGGCGCTGCATTCCACGGTTCCCGACGCGCAGGGCATCACGCTGCTGGCCGTCCACCCCCGAGCAGTCGGCCGCGGCGCCCGCATTGTGGACGAGGCCCACTGGCAGGGCCTGCCCGACGGCCATACCCGCGCCACCACCACCGATCCCGGCCATCTGGGAACCCGCACAACCGGCCCGGCCCGCAGCGGCGACACCGAGCCCGGCGGGCTTGTGTCCCTGCTGACCCGGGCCAGAGCCGCGCAAGTCCACGTCGGCACCCGGCCCTTGGCGCTCTACGACCAGATCACCGGCACCCGTCCGTTTACTCCCGCCCCCATCGACCCCAAGGACATGCGTTGAGCGAGCTGGTCACCGCCGGATCCGCGCCACCGCCACCAAACTCGGCCTGCCCCACCTGACCCAGTCGCTGGCCGAGCACGTCGGCCGGGCCGATGCCGGCCGGATGGCCTACCTCGACTTCCTCGACCTGGTCCTGGAAGAAGAACTCGCCGTCCGTGAAGAGCGCCGCTTCCGCCATGCCCTGCGGCTTTCCCGGCTGCCGCACTACAAGACGATCGAGGAGTACGACTTCTCCTACCAGCCCGAACTCGACCCCCGGAAGGTCAAGGACCTGGCCACCCTCGCGTTCGTCGAGGCCAAGGCCAACGTCGCCCTGCTGGGCCCGCCGGGAGTAGGAAAAACACACCTCGCGGTCGCCCTGGCGGTCGCCGCCTGCCGGGCCGGCTACACGATCTACTTCACCACCCTTGATGACATGGTCCGCCAGCTCAAAGCCGCCGACTCCATCGGCCGCCTGGCCAGCAAACTCCGCACCTACCTGCGGCCAGGCGTCCTCGTGGTCGACGAGGTCGGCTACCTCCCGCTGGAACGTGACGAGGCGAACCTCGTCTTCCAGATGCTCTCCAAGCGCTACGAAAAGGGCTCCACCTTGCTGACCTCGAACAAAAGTTTCAGCGAGTGGGGCCAGGTCTTCGGAGACGACGTCCTGGCCACCGCCATCATCGACCGCCTCCTCCACCACTGCGAGATCCTCGCCATCAACGGCGCCAGCTACCGGCTGAAGAACCGCCTCACCGCCATCGAAGGCGGCATCACCGCCGTCAGCTGACACGGACTCAAGCTCTGCAGATCAGCCCGTACATACCTCTGCACTACAGGCCGTACGCCGACAGCCGGTAAGTCCCCCCGACGAACCGATGATATGTGACTGCCTCAGGTCGCGGCCGTCGCCGAACCAACAGTTCTCGGGCAACTCCCCGGCTGCCAGACGCTGTTGCGGCGGGCCGCCGAGGTACAGCCAAAGGCCGCAGCCGGTACGGTCCGCAGGACGCCTGTGCCGCCTGGCAGCGGACGGCCCGGGCCATGGTCTGGTGGGCGCGCGCCCTCTACTGGTTGAGTCGGCGCATCTGGCCATGCCATGCCAGCAAGAGTTTGACGCCCTTTCACCTTCCGAACTACGCTACATGCCGAATCAGATATCAGATCAGGGATGGGGGGGGGATGGAGTGCTGCTGACGACCGGACAGGCTGCGGAAGAGCTCGGCTGCGCGATCACCACGTTCCGCCGCCTCATCGCTGCCGGACTGCTGCCGGGCCTGTCCCGCCGCGGCGTACGCGTTATGGTCCCGCTCGAGGTCGTCCAGGCACTGCAGACGCGGCGGCAGGCGCCGCTCGACCGACTGCCGGTCCGGGAGATCGCCGTCCTGCGGGTGGATGCGGCCCGGCGGACGCAGGAACCGGAGCGCTCCTGGCTCGGCTTCGCTGCCGCCCTCCCGCCCGAGGACCTGCTCAAGGCGTTGCGCGGCTGGTGGCGGTGCGACCCTGCGAGTGTCGCGGCCGGGGGAGTGCTGCCGGTAACGCTCGCGGGCTACGTCGTGGCCGTCCTGACCGGTCTGGAGCAGTGGGAGAAGAACTCCGAGGGCCGTCACGCCTTTCCCGATGCCCGCCTGGCCGGCTACGTCACCGACCTGGCCACCCAGCATGTCCGCCTCACCTCCCCCACGGGCGGCGACCGGCAGCTTGCCGAACAGTTGCTGGGCACCCGGCTCGCCTCCCACTCGGGCGGAGCCCTCGCCTATGTTTCCACCCACACCACCGTTGGTTGAACCCGGTCCGGACAAGGAACGCCCGATGGACGCACAGAGCTACAGCACCGCGCTTACCGATCTGCGCACCGTGCGGGACCAGATCAAGAAGACCCGGGCCGTGCTGGCGAAGCAGGAAGCGGACCGGGACAAGCTGATCGTCCAGCTGGCCTCCTACGAGAAGGCGAAGGCAGAGCGGATCGCCCCGGCGGCCGGACTGGGCGTGGCCGACGTCGTCGCCCTCGCCCCGGCCCTGGCCCCCGACAGCCTCGCCGCGCACGACGCCCCGCAGCCGCCGGTGACCGAGCCGTCCACGGCCCAGGCCACCCCCGAAGCCGCACTGCCCCCGCCGCAGCAGGCAGCAGCCACCCCCGCGATGACCACCACCGCCGCGCGATCTACTCCGCCAGCGCCCCCCGTCGAACCCGCGGCCCCGCAGGCGCCCACAACGCCCCAGGCGCCGCGGGAGCTGCCCTCCATCCCTGCGGGCAGCAGTGGCGATGCCTGGCTCGCCCCTACCCCCGGACTGGCCTCCACCCGGCCCAACTTCACCCAGCAGGCCCGCTCCACCGTCTTCCTGGACACCACCACCGGCGTCCTGGTCCACCGCAACCAGACCCACCACCTCGACCTCGCCGCCCGGTCGGCCGCAGACATCCTCACCGCCGTCTTCCACACCATCCCCGAGGGCGTGGAGCGCATCTACATCACCGCAGGCGACCCCTGGCACCAGAGCGCCGACCGCTACCCCTACCTGCGTGACGCGGTCGCTGCCTGGCTGAACGCCCCCACCCCGGGCTGGCGCACCGACACCGGCCGCGGCCGCGACCGGATGGCCGGGCACTTCGTCCACGCCCGCAACCCCGTCGGCCGCTACCAGCGCGAAAACGGCGAGGAGCACGTCGAGATCCGCTCAGTGGGGGAGTGGTTCGACGCCGACGGCGACGACCCGGCAACCGTCCGCGACGCGTTCGTGCTGCTGTGGCAGGCCCTGCGCCGCCACTGGAGCGACGCCGTCCTTATGGGCTCCCCGTCCCAGACCGGCCGCGACCTGTGGACCCGCACCATCCCCACCCGCGGCCAGCACGCCGACGGCTTCCCCGTGCTGTCGGAGGAACTGCGCGGCCTGCTGCATGCCACCGCAGGCCAGGGCCGCAACGAACTCATCACCCCGCCGCGAGTCGCCGAGCAGCTGCCCCAGCTCGTCGAGTACGACCGTACCTTCGCCTACGCCAAGCACACCTGGAAGTCCCCGGTCGGTGCCCCCCGCCGCATCACCGCGGCCACTTTTGCCTCCTGGGCGCAGAAGGAGCAGATGCGCGCGCTGTACGGGTGCGGGCACTGGCAGGTACGCGTGACCGTCCCCGACACCTGGGACCACGTCGGGCTGCTGCCCGCCCCCGCCCCGGGCGACCGCGCCTGGCGCTACCCGAGCCAGCCCGGAACCACGTTCACCACCTGGGCCGGCGGCCCCGAAATCCACACCGCGCTGGCCAACCCCCTCCAGCCGTGGAAGGTCGAGATCCTCGACGGCATCCTCTGGGAGGACGGCAAACCCCTGGACGACTGGGCCAAGAAACTCAAGGAGACCTGGAGCAACCTCTCCGCCCAGGCCCACTTCCAGGGCGATCCCCAACAAGCCCGCGCCGCCCACCTCGCCTCCCGCGCCGTGCGCTCCATCCTGCTGTACGGCATCGGCTCCTTCGCCCAGCGCCCCCGCATGGTCACCGGCACCACTCCCCGCACCATGGAGCGCGACGTCCCGCCGGACGCCGAAATCATCGGCTTCGACGACGAACTGATCACCTGGCAAAAACCCACCGGCTTCGCCCGCGACCCCAACGCGCACCCCGAATGGGCCGCCGCGATCTGGTCCGGTGCCCGTGCCGCCCTGCTCAGCCAGCGCCACCGCGACGACGACACCTACGCGGGCGCCCTGCACACCACGCCCGGCAGCGTCATCGCGTTCCGCACCGACGCCCTCTACCTCACCGAGCCCCAGAACTGGCCCCACCACCACCAGCCCGGCGACTACCTCCTCAAAGGCCAGCTCGCAGGGCCCCTGCCCGCCCCCACCACCGAAGAGGAACTCCTCACCGTGCGCAATGCCGGACGCGCCGCCCTCACCACCGCACGGGAGGCGTGATGCCGCCCCGCCCCCGCCGCAACCGGCCAGCAGACCAGGGCGAGTTGAACGAGGCGGCCCGCCTCGCCGACCGGCTCCAGGCGGCCGGCTACACCAAACGCGACATCGCCCGCATCATCAACCGCGACCCGTCCCTGGTCTCGCAGTTCTACACCAAGAACAAGGGCGCGGCCTTCGTCACCGCCCTGCGCGAAGTCCTGGCCGCCGTCGAGGCCGGCGGCATCACCGACCTGCCCGAACTGGCCGCGATCGCCGAGCGGCACATCACCCGCCGCACCACCTCCTCCGGCGCCCGCGCCCGGGTCCGGACCAAAGCCGTCCTGATCACCCCCACCGGCTCCGGCACCGGCCGCGTCGGCGCCCAGGCCATCGCCTCCGGCTCCGCCCGCCTGCGGCCCCTGATCGCCGAAGCCGCCCGCCAGGGTCTGCGCCTGGCCTTCACCGTCCGCCTGGCCAAGACCGGCTACCTGCATCCCTCCGGCAGCCGCACCGACTCACCCGGCATCCGCCGCGATGTCATCCAGCGTGCCGACCACACCGAGGAACGCTCCTACGGCTCCGCCCAGACCGGGGGCCTGGACGCCGCCGACTTCGCCCGCCGCGTGGACGCCGCCGGCGGCGACGTCACCGCCGCCGTGCACCAATGGCTTGTGGAGACCGGACGAATCCACCCGGACGCCCAGATCATCCACCTCGAAGTACGCACCTGGCGGCCGCGCTGAGAGGGCTCGCCGCTCCGTACGGCGCAGCTGCACCGCCGTGTTGCGCCGGGACCCGGCTGGCGAACGGTGTAAGGGCATGGGGCCCGCCAAGGGGCATTGCCGCACGATCGCAATGGGTGGGGCTCTAACGGGGTGCTGGCCCTCAGGGTGTTGTCAGGCGGACTGCTCCGGAGACTGCTCGCCGGGTGCGGCCGTCTCGGCTGCATCGGGGGCGGTGTAGAACACGGACGCGCCCTGCTTGGTGCGCTGGGCCTGATTCCTGGCCACAAGCCCTTCGATCGTCGTGCGCACCACGGTCGTCTTGATAGTGCGCTCGGGGTGCTGCTGTCCCAGCGCGGCGGTGATTTCGGCAGCGGAGCGGGGTTCGCTCAGGCCCGCCAGGTGTTCGCGGATGAGGTCGACGAGCGTGGGTGAGGCTGACGCTGTGGTCGGTGCCTTGGCAGCGGTCTTCCTGCTGGCCAGCTTCCGGTCCGCGGTGGCGGGCTTCTTGTCCTTCGTCTGCTTGGCCGCGCCCGATGCCTTCGCTGCCTTCTTGCGGGCGGCAGGCACCATCGCGACGGGTTCGGCCGCCGGCGTTGCGGGCGCCGCCGGGATGCCGAGGGCCTGCTGGATGTTCACCAGGACCGTGTGGTCGTGCCGCAGAGCAGCCAACTGCGCCTGAAGTGCTTCGATTTCACCGCTGAGGCGTTCTTGCTCCTTGAGATTGCGTTCAAGGTCGCCTGCCACCTGCGCGCTGTACTGCGAGGTCAACTCAGTGGATTCGGCAGTGGTTTCGGACATGCTGCTCACACCCCTTCCGGGCGCTGCGGGCCAGCGAACACGATGCTCGTGGCGTATGCGAAATACAACGCGTGTGCTCTTCCGCCTGGTGCCGTGTGACCAATGGCAGTTACTGCCGCACAGTTATGTCACAGCGATAGTACGGAAGCCACCTGCATTCTTCTCCGCTGCATGGCTGAGAGGCAGCAGGCCGAGCATGGCGGCGGTCAGTGCGCAGAGGTGTCTGTAGGGCCGGGGACGGGCCGGTGAAGGGGAGCCGGCTGCCAGTGCACCTCGTCGGTGTCCCGCTGATGGTGCCAGGCTGACAGGGTGCGGACGGCCACCAGCCGGTCGAGAAGCACTTCGGTCTGCTGGGGGGAGTGCCCGCACAGGCGGGCCACGACGGCCATGTCGGCTCCGGGGCTGGCCGCAGCGGTGTGGGCGGCCAGGACCAGGGCGGTCAGGCGTTCTGCAGGTTTTGCCGCCGCCGGAACGATGAGCGGGGCGGGCTTGAGGGCCCAGTTTGCGGCGCGCCGGCGGGCGCTGCGGCCCGGGGCCTGGTCCAACACCGCGTCATCGAGCAGCCGCACCTGCAGGAACGCGGCCCGGGGGTCGGGCAGCTCGAGCCAGCCGTCCTGCGCCAACTCCTGCCACACCTCGGCGCGCCGGTACAGGCGCATGCTGCGCAGCAGGCCGGCCGGCAGCCGGGCGCAGCCGTGTGTGTCGGCGCGCAGGGCGCTTTGCAGGGCCAGCAGCCGGGCGGCGGGAGACGTGACGCAGCCGAGTGCGGAGGCGAGGTAGGTGAGCATCTCCCGTACCCGTTGCGGCTCATCTCCGTGCACCCGGGGCCGGACGGGGGCTGATGCGGCCGGTCGGCGAGGGCTGAGCAGAGTTTCAGGCACCACGGCGGTATGGCTGGTCGCCGCCGCGCAGGCTGCACATGCGTCGGCCAGCCGCCAAGTGCGGCCGCTGCGGTCACGGGTCAGGGCCAGCAGCACCCGCCCGGCACAGCCGCGATGACGCGGATGCCACACACAGCCCTGCAACCGGCACTGGCAGCTGCGCAGATACACCGGCAGCGCGTCCGCGCGGGCATGGCAGGCCAGATGCGCCAGGGCAGCCGACCGTGCGGAGGACGCCTGGAGGGGAGAGGCGCGGGCGGTACACGAGGGGCAGACCAGTGTGGGGCCGCCCGCTTGCGGACGCAGCTCCACGGTCCAGATGCGCCGCACTGCGGCATGCGCGCCGGCAAGCCTCATCGGCTGGTTGTCCTCCCGTCTGTCCATGCCATGGCGGGGGTTCACCGTGACAGGCCCCCGAGACGGACGCACCGTAGTGCAGATTCCCGCACCGCGGATGCCGCCTTCCCTCAAGGCCCAGGCGAAAGTGCAGAAACCCGCACTGACAGGGCAGGGGTCTGCACCGTCGGATGGTCGGGTGACGATCTTGCCGCCCGACCCCGACCTCACTGCGCTGCGCGTTGTGCTCGCGCGCCTGCGGGCCGAACGCGGCTGGACCTTCGACGAGCTCGCCGACCGCAGCGGTCTGGCCCGGCGCACCCTCATCGACCTCGAACACGGCCGCACCACCGGCAATGTCACCACCTGGCACGCTCTCGCCCACACCTTCGACGTGCCCATCGAGCAATTCCTGGGCGCCCTGTGCGACGACCACACTCCGCCCGGCACGGCCACTCCCTGAACCCTCACTCCGTCCCGGTGCGCACCACGTCACGAATCACCCGATCGGGCACTCAGGTATAGAACGTCCATCCGTAATAACGCTCGCGTGTGCGAGCTCGTTGGGCTGGCCGTGGGACATACCCCCGACACGTTGCTCACGCCTGCGCGTCGCCTGGCACGGTCCGGGCCATGTGCCCCACACCCACCCCTGCCGGCCGACACTGGGACGGCAGCCCACGCATCACCCGACACTGGGACGGCAGCCCACGCATCACCCGACACCCCCGCCCACTACGGGTGGCCGCCACCAGCCCCAGCCGCCTGCTGCGCGCCGGCCACAGCGGCCGCTGCCGCCAGTGCGGCAACCGCATCGACCTCTACCAGCGCACCGACCAGCGGCCCATCGCCCTGCATCCCACCGAACTGACCGCCGACCACATCCCCGAATCCTGCCGCTGGCACCTCAGCAGCGGCATCGCCCACCCGCACGGCGACGGCAGCGCCTGGTGCCGCATCCGGCACGCCGTGCTCTGCCCCCACCGCACCCCCACCTGCCGGACGAGCCCCTACCTCGAGGCGATTCGCCGCCAACTCGCCGTCCGCACCCGCCGCCTGATCGACACCGGCGCCTTCGCCCCCGCCCCGCCCGCCAGCAGCAGACCGGCCCCCACCACCGACGGACCCGACCGCCCCGTCGTACAGCTGCTGCTGCGCCGCTACCTCGCCGAACGCCCGGTCGAGGACCTCCGCTGTGTGGCCCAGACCCGCCACCGCCACCGCTGCCCCCACCCCGTCCTTGGCCCCACCGGGCCGACAGGCATCTGGAAACTGCTGCCCACCGGTCCTCAGCGCGGCCAACTCGCCCTGCCCGATACCCTGATGGCCGTCTACGACCTAGGCCGCCTCTCCTACGGCGAACAACTGCGCTGGCGCACACGACGCTGCACCGCGCACGCCACCGCCCCCGGCGCCGCCGACCTCACCCTGGCCGGATGGGAGCCCTTCGATCCCCTCCTGCACGCAGCGCACATCCACATCCGCCTGCCCCACCCCCCGCCCCGCCCACACCGAAGTGGATGACGATGCCGCACCACGCTCTGGAAATCGCGCTGACCCGCCCCCTGTCCCCGGCGGCCCTGCACCGCGCCGCCCGCGTGCTGCCGCTCGCCTCCAACCACGACGCCACCCGCCTGATGGCCCTCCTATCCGCCAGGACCCCCCACCGGGCCGCCCGCCGCCTGCGCCACCGGCTCGGGGGGCAGTTGCCCATCGACGTGATCACCACGCACTACCCGGACGCCGACCACAGGGTGCTCCTCAACATCGCCTTCCCGCCCGCCGTCCACGCTGTCCTCAAGGACGCAGCACGCCGCGCCGCTCAAACCCCTGAGCGCTTCGTGGAACTCGCCCTGCACCGGGCCCTGGCCGCATACGCCGCCCAGGAGACCGACCGCCTCGACCTAGCGGTGCGCCAGCTGCTGGCCCACGCCAACCCCGCCCACCTGCTGTCCGCCGTCGGGCACGCGCTGCCCCGACTCCCCGAAAGCCCCACGCCATGAAGCCGACCGACGAACAAACGGCCGCAGCCGACGCCTTCCACGCCGGCGATCACCTCGCCCTGCAGGCCGGCGCCGGCACCGGCAAGACCACCACCCTCGCCCTGCTCGCTCACGCCACCCGGCGCCGCGGCCGCTACCTCGCCTACAACCGGGCCATCGCCCAGGACGCGCGCTCCCGCTTCCCGTCCACCGTCACCTGCAAGACCGCCCACGCGCTGGCCTATGCCGCCGTCGGCCACCGCTACACCCGCCGCCTGAACGCCCCCCGCCGCCCGGCCTGGCAGACCGGGCAGGCCCTCGGCATCACCAAGCCCATCCGCATCGGCGAACGCGATCTGTCCCAAAAGACGCTCTCCAACGCCACCCTGCGCACCGTGGCACGCTTCTGCCACACCGCTGACCCCGCGATCACCCGCCACCACGTCCCACACCTGCGCGGCCTGGAAGACCGCGCCCTGCATGCCCAACTCGCCGCCCACATCGTCCCCTTCGCCCGCAAGGCGTGGGCCGACCTGCAACACCCCGACGACGGCGCGGTCCGCTTCGACCACGACCACTACCTGAAGATCTGGGCCCTCACGAGCCCGAAAATCGACACCGACTTCCTGCTGCTGGACGAGGCCCAGGACACCAACCCCGTCGTCGAGCAGATCTTCCTCGACCAGCGCAGCCACGCCCAGCTGGTGATGGTCGGCGACTCTGCCCAGGCCATCTACGACTGGCGCGGCGCCAAAGACGTCATGACCGGCTTCGACGGCACCCAGCTCGCCCTGTCCCAGTCCTTCCGCTTCGGCCCCAGGCTCGCTGAAGAGGCCAACCGGTGGCTGGCCATCGCCGACGCCCCGATCCGCCTCACCGGCACCGAGGCCGTACCCACCGAACTGGGGCCCGTCACCCGCCCCGACGCGGTGCTGTGCCGCACCAACGTTGGCGCCATGGCCCAGGTCATGGAACTGCTGGCCACCGGATCCCGGGTGGCCCTGGTCGGGGGAGGAGACAGCCTGCGAGCCCTGGCCCTGGCCGCCCGCGACCTGAAGGAAGGCCGCCGCACCACCCATCCCGAACTGGTGCTGTTCCCCTCCTGGGGCGAACTGCAGGACTACGCCACCCACGACCCGGCAGGACGGGACCTTCAGCCCCTGGTGGACCTCGTCGACACCCACGGCACCGAGGCCATCATCAGCGCCGTCGCGCAGCTCGCCCCCGAACCGCAGGCCGAGGTCACCGTCTCCACCGCCCACAAAGCCAAAGGTCGGGAATGGGCACATGTCAAAATCGCCGACGACTTCACACCGCCGAAGGACAGCGACCAACACGACGACAGCGGACGCGCGCTGCCCGGACCGATCGAGGATGGTGAAGCGCGGCTCGCATACGTCGCCGTGACCCGCACCCGCCGCTGTCTCGACATGGGGGGCTTGTCATGGATCGAAGCCCACCCCGCGGGCTGCGGATGGCACTCAACTGGCCGGGGCTGCTGAATCAGGCAGGCGTGCCGGATCCCACCATCGCGTCACCGGGCGGGTGCGCTCACAAGGCGGCCCGGTACGGCCGGACCCTGGTCGAGATCGGCCGGTTGGGACCGACCTCCCATACCCTGCTCGGCCTGGCGGTATCAAAGACGGACCCAAGCCTCTGAATCTCCGGGAATGGACCTGTTCGCCTGCCGTACCCTCCATGACCGGGACCACAACGCCGCGATCAACGTCGAAACGGCCGTCGGACGAAGAGCATCAGCCTGCGGAGCGCCGGTAAGACCAGGACTCGTCCCGACACAGGATGACGACAGGAAACAACGGATCCCCGCCCGAACCCTGCGCCGCGCAGCGGCACAGGGGCGGACGTGAAGACCAGGATCCTCGGGCTTCAACCCGAGGATCGACGACCGAACGGGGGAATCTGCGCCCGATCTACGAGATGGTCCACAACCACTACGTCAAGCGCCGCGGCATCGCGGCCCCCTGGACGTACACCGCCATCCAGCAGATCCGCCCCGAGGGCGCGGCCTTCCAAGTGCGACCACGTCGGCTTCGGCACCCTGCTGTTCACTCTCTGATCGGAATCCGCGTTGAGCCCGTTGATCCACAACCCCGTCCTGCGCGGCTTCGAACCCGATCCCGTCATCCTGCGGGTCGGCGAGGACCACTACATCGCCACCTCCACCTTCGAGTGGTACCCGGGCGTGCGCATCCACCACTCCCGGGACTTGGTCAACTGGCGGCCGCTGGGCGGATTCTGGACAGCAGGCGCCTGCTCGACCTCACCGGCGTACCCGACTCCGGAGGCATCTGGGCGCCCGGACTGTCGTACGCGGATGGCCTGTTCCACCTGGTCTTCACGGTTGTCGACACCTATGCCGAGGGCTGGAAGGACCTGCCCAACTACGTGACCACGGCGCCTGCGATCGAGGGCCCGTGGTCCGACCCGGTGCCGCTGCACAGCCGCGGCTTCGACGTGTCTGTCTTCCACGACGAGGACGGGTGCAGCTGGCTGCTGAACATGCGGTTCGACTGGCGGCCCGAGCGGGAGTCATTCGCGGGGATCGAGATCCAGGAGTACGACCGCACAACCCAGGCACTGCTCGGCGAGCCCCGGACGATCTCAGTCGGGACCGCTGCCGGAGTCGCCGAGGACCCGCACCTGTACCGCCGCGGCGGCTGGTACTACCTCGTGCACGCCGAGGGCGGCACCGGCTACGAGCACGGGGCGGCCGTCGCCCGCTCCCGCGACCTCTTCGGCCCGTACGTACCCGACCCGGCCGGACCGCTGCTGACATCCCGCCATGACCCCTCGCCGGAACTGCAGAAGGCCGGGCACTGCTCGCTGGTCGAGTTGTCGACGGGGCAGTGGTACGCCGCCCACATCACCGCCCGCCCCTACGGGGAGCGCGGCCGCTGCGTGCTGGGCCGCGATACAGCGCTGCAATCGGTGACCTGGACCGAGGACGGCTGGCCCCGCATCGCGGGTGCCGTGCCGGCCGTCACCGTTGCGGCCCCGGCCTTGCCGTCGCCTCCGCTGCCGCAGCCGTCCGCCACCGACCGCTTCGACACGCTCGGCCCCCAGTGGTCCACCCTGCGCCGGCCGGCCGGCCCCGACTGGGCGGAGCCCGCTCCGGGACGCCTGCGCATCCGCGGCGGTCAGTCGCCCGTCGGCCGCCGCACCCCCAGCCTCATCGCCCGCCGGGTCACAGCCCGGCGCTGCACGTTCGAGACCCAGGTGTCCTTCGCCCCTCGCACCCCGGACCACCTGGCCGGCCTCACCGCCTACTACAACACCCGCAACTGGCACTACCTGTACGTGACCGCTTCCGTCGACGGCAACCCCCAGCTCGCCGCGCTGAGCTGCTCGGCCGGGCACCTCGTCGCGCACCCGGTCGAGATCCCGCTCGCCGCCGGGCGCTCCGTCGTGCTGCGCGCCGAACTCGACGGGCCCCTCCTGCGCTTCGCGTACGGTGTCGGAGGCGACGGACCGCGCGTACTGCCGCTCGAACTCGACGCCACCGTCCTGTCGGACGAGCATGCCGACGAGTTCCACGACGGACAGCTGCGGGTCCTCGGCTTCACCGGCGCCATGCTGGGACTGTGGGTGCAGGACCTCGACGGGGCGGGCGTGCACGCCGACTTCGCCTACGCCGCCTACCGCGTCGCACAGGACGGCCGCCCGTGACGACTGCCGGCCTCACACGCGTCCGCCTGTTCTGCACGACCCTCGGCCCGGCCGACGCCCCAGGCCTGCTGCTGGTCCACGGCTGGGGTGGTGACGGAAGAGAGTGGTCGCCGCATGCCGAGGCGCTGGCCGGAGCGTTCCGCGTCATCGTCCCCGACCTGCGCGGCCATGGCCGCTCCGAGGTGCCGACGCAAGGCAACACCCCGGCGGAGATGGCCGAGGACCTGGCCGCGCTGATCGACGCCCTCGGCACCGGACCGGTGATCGCAGTCGGGCACTCCATGGGCGGCCAGGTCGTCAACCTGCTCGCCGTCCACCACCCACACGCCGTACGGTCGGTCGTCGCCCTCGACCCCGCCCACGGCGCACACGGAACAGAGGCCGACGGGGTCCCCGGCAGGCTCGCCGGCTACCGCGAAAACGGCGCCCGCGCGGCCGCCGACTTCGTGGCCGGGGCCTTCTCCCCGGACGCCCCGCCCGGGCTGCGCACTGCCCGCGAACGCACCATGCTCGGCACCCCCGACCACGTCGTCGCCCAGGCGTACGCGGGCATGTACGCCGATCCCGGCGCGGTCGGCCTCCGCCCGCACAGCGAGATGTACCTGCGGCGGCGTCCGCAGCCGGCGCTCACCGTGTGGACGTCGGACGAGGCCGCAGCGTGGGAGCGCGGCTGCCTCCACGTGCCAGGCTCCCGGGTGGACCACTGGCCCGGCACCGGTCACTATCTGCATGAGGAGCAGGTGGGCCGCACGATCCGGCTGCTGCGGGACTGGGCCGGACAGACCACCCGCTGGTCGAGGACAGAGCGGACGGCTTCGTCATCGACAGTGATCGGCTCGTCCAACCAGTAGACCGTACTGACCGTGCAACCGAGTTCTCCGAGCGGGGACAGGAAGGGGAGTTGGAGGCCGACAACGGCCACCCCAGCCGATCGTCCCAGGGCGGGGATTGCGCTTGTCAGGCGTATCTGTCGTGGCGCAGGTCTGGGAGGAGATGGTGCAGCTGGGCTTCCTCGTGCACCGCGAGTCCATGCTGGGTCATAGCGTCCGCCAGTTGCGGATCCCAGGGCGTGGGTACGGCTGGCCCGGCGAGGGGGGTGAGCCGTTCGGAGGGCAGCTCGGCCAGTGCGTTGAGGTAGTCGGCAGCGTGCATACGCCAGGGACGTGCTCCAGTACGCATCACGCGCTCGGCGATGGCGATGCCGGGCCAGTCGAAGTCGCCGTGGTAAGCGACGTCTGCTCCGCCGCCGGTGAGCCGTCGCAGTAGTTCCCACCCCGCCGCAGACGGGTTGCCGCTGCCGCACACCAGGACGCCGGGCAGGCCATACCGCGCGGCCGCCTGCAGCACTTGCGGGTTCTCGCAGAAATACACGGTTGTTCCCGGCACTGTCAAAGCGACATCGGGGACAGTGCGCAGCTCCTGAAGGGTCAGGTGGGTCACCAGCGACAGATCGCTGCGCGTGCGCATCATCATCGCCCAGGGATGGGTTCCGGGCGGGTCCAGCTTCCACACCATGACGGTTCCCGACAGGGAGTCTGTGCTGACGCCCACCCGTTCCCACAGCAGGCGGCGGCTTGCGGCCGAGTCGGGCGACGGCAGTGTGCAGGCTGCCGCGATGGCCTTGAGGACCAGGATGCTGGTGAGACGGCCCTCGTCGAGTCCGTGGGCGTCGCCGGTCGTGCGCGCGGCGAGCTCGCTCAGCTCCCACTGCTTCACATCCTCTGCTCCGGTGCCGGCCGGGGCGTGAAGGGGCGTGTTCGTGAGTGTGGCGATGGTGCGTACGGCGCCGCTGAGGGCGGTAGTGGCCGCTTCGATGCCGGCCCGGGTGAGGGTGCCGGTGCTCCTCAACTCCCCGAGCCAGTCGGCGATCCAGCTTGCGTGGGCCAGGCCTGCACGGGTGAGGTCGGCGTCCAGTTGCTGCCAGAGCGCGGTCCACGCTGTCTGCTGTGCCTCTTTGGCCGACGTCCGGTCCTGCAGGGGCCGGCCGGTCAGCTCCGCCACGACGCTGACGAGGCCGCATTGGGCGGCCGATGCCCTCAAGGCCGCGTCCAGGGCGCCCAGTTGGATGCGGCGCAGGCCGGGCTCGAGCCGGGTGCCGAGCAGTCCTCCGAGCCGCTTGGCGCCTTCGGTGTCGAGCTGGGCCTGCACGGTGCCGGTGGGGGACAGGCGGTTGCGCTCCAGCCGTTTACGGGCCGCTGCCCACAGCGCGGTGAGGCTGGGGTCGTCGAGGTAGCTGCGGACGGGGGCGGGCAGCTGGGGGAGGGGAGGGGGGGTCATGATGCGGCGCGCAGGTGGCGGTTGCGGCCGTCCCAGTGGACGTGGGTGGTCATGGCCGCGGTGCCTTCGGCGCGGCGCACTTCGTAGGTGTCCAGGGCGGGAACCTCGGCGAAGAATCCCCACAGGGCGTGGCCGGTCATGACGAAGTCGAGGTCCAGGCGGACCAGAAGCGCCATCAGTTCACCGATGGTGCGGTGGTCGACTTTGGCGAAAGCGTCGTCCAGGAGGATCAGCCGTAGGGCGCGGCCGGTGTCGGGCAGGCTGCTGAGGTAGGCGTCGGCGGCGGCGAACAGGGTCACGTAGGACACGAAGCGGGTCTCGCCCTGTGAGAGCTTGGCCCGGCGGCTGATCTTGCGTTCCTGGCCGGGTTCGGGACCGGTGATGAAGGCGTCCACGACGTGCCAGGCCCGGTAGTCGAGAGCCGTGTGCAGGTGGGTGGCGTATCCGGCCTGGGGGTCGTCGCTGTAGGCGGCGTCCACGAGCGCCTTGAGCCGGCTGATCAGTTCTTCGGATTCAGCTTCGCGCAGCACATGGACGTCGCGTTTCATCAGCTCTTTGACCCGCGCGATGTGCTCGTTGGCCGAATCGGCCAGGCGCCAGCGGATCTTGACGCCGATACCGTGGCTGGTGGTGATGGGCTGAAGAGAAGTGTTCATCGCCTTGATCAGGCCTTCGGCCTCAAGGATGCGATTGCGGAGTTCTTCGGCCATCCCGCCCAGGACGAAGTTGTGAAAGGCCGTGCGCTCACGCTGAGTCAGCGCGCTGCGTCCCCGGTCGCGTCGTTCACGCAGTTCGGCTGCGGCATCGGCGATGTAGCGCCGCCCGCCGGCATCCGTCAGCTCCACGACATGCAGGTCGTCCTCGATCGTGACGGTCACGTCGTAGGCGCCCACGGTGTTGCGCTCCAGTACCGACTGGGCGCGCACCAGCGCGGTGGCATCGGCGGTGCTCTCAGGCCGCTGCACCGCTGCCCGGACCTCGCGCACCGCCGCCAGGACGTCGTCCGCACCGGCGCTCGCCGACAACAGTACCGCAGGAGCAACCGTGCCCGGGACCAGGGCCACGGCCAGAGCCGGATGGCTCAGGCGCCGGTGCAGCGCCTGGGCCTGCCGGACGAGAGTCGCCCGTGCCTCTTGTGCTTTCTCCCGGGCGCCCTGCGCCTTCTCCTTGGCCGCAGCCACCTGGCCGGTCAGCTCGAGTACCTGGCCGTTGGTGCGCTGCAGGACCTCCTTGGTCTGCTTCAGCTCCCGCTCGGCCGCGTCGAGACGGTCATGCACCTCCTGGGGGCTGGATCCGAGGCTCTCCCGCAACGCGGCCAGTGCCGAGGCCTCCCGCGACCAGTCCAGGCCTGCCGACTCGGCGTGCCCTTCTGCCTCACTGCGCCGGTCGCGGACGGTGCGCAGGCGTGCCAGCAGAAGCTGCCGGCGGGCGAGATGCTTCTTGACCGCTTCGCCGGCGCGGTCCACATCCCGGCACATGGTCTGCGACCGCTCCGCACAGGCCTGCATAGTCCGCAGATCCTCTGCGTCGTCGGGCATTCCCAGGGCCGCACAGACCTCGCGGTGGCTGCGCTGTCGGGCCGTCCAGGCCCGCTGCATCCGCTGGGCCTCCTCCGCGAGCGCGCCCGCTTGCCTGCGGCCGGCGACGGCGTCCGTGCGGGCTGAAGCGGCCTGCAGGCGCAGCGTCGCCAGCTGCACGGAACGCGGAGCCTCCACCAGGTGGCTCTCCAGGTCCCGCAGTCCGGCCTCCAGGGCGTCCTGCTGCTCACTGCGCGCCTGTGCCGCCTGCTGCAACTGCTCAAGCAGGACGTCGATCTCGGCGAGACGGGCCGCGCGGGCGGCCGCCCGCGCCCTGGCGCCGATGTAGCGGGCGGTTGTTGGCAGGTGACGTCCGGTCAGAGGACCGTTGCCCCACGAGCCGTCGGACGCCACCCAGGTAGGGTGCCCCGGATCCAGGGCGATCTGATCCAGGACGGCGTTGACGCGCGCCCCCTCCCTGCTGTCGCCGCTCCCGGCCGGGACCAGCAGTGAGCGCAGTGAGCGCAGCGCCGGGGGACCGTCGGCTGTCAGCAGCAGCTGGCCGCTTTCGGCGACCACGTCGCCCTCCTGTGTGAGGACGCCGTACAGCAGCCCCGAGGCCAGCAGAGCGCCCTCCACGGCAGCCCGTACTCCTGCGTCGACCTCGGGATGGAACTCCAGCAGCTGCCACAGTGCCGGTGCGCCGGGGGGTGGGCTGTCCAGCCAGTCGGGCGCCGCGGGCGGCACATCGCGCTCCCGGCGCAGTTCCCTCGCTTCGGCCAGCAGCTGCTCGCGCCGGGCATTGTCCTGCTGTGCCTGTGCGGCCAAGGCGGCCGTCTGCTGTGCGTGCAGGGACCGGGCAGGCACTGCCACCTGATGGGCGAGGGCGTCCAGGCCGGCCAGTTCACGGTCGGCGTCCGGGCCGACCGGCACGTCACCGGCCAGGGCTTCGACGTCGTCCAGGAGGGCGGCGACGGCCGTGCTGTGCCAGTCGACGTCGCCCAGCAGACGCTGGGAGCGCGAGGATGCAGTCCAGGCCCGCCAGGCCACGGCCAGCTTCGCTGCCGCTTCGTCGCGGTTGGTTTCCGCCTGTTCTGCTTTGCCTTCGGCCGCGGCGGCATCCTCGGCGGCGTCTTCGGCCCGGTCTTGCGCGCGCCGTACTTTCTCGAGGGAGGACGCCAGCTCCTTGGCCTCGCCGCCGCGTGCGGCTGCCTGCTGGGCCCGGGTGGCCGCAGCCGAGCGCAGGGCAGGGATCGCCGTGAGCAGTTCGTCTATTGCCGCGGTGATGTGGTCCGGGGTGGGGACGAGGCGCAGTGCCGCCGGGCGGCTGACGGGCTCCGGGTCGGCATCCGCTGTGGTGCGCACCGGCTCCACCACGGGATCCGGCGGCCGCACCTCGATGTCCGGGGCAGGGGGCAGCGGGGTATTGAGACCTGCCCCCACTAGAAGTTCACCGGCCTGCAGGGCGATCTCGGCCGCCTCGTCCGCCGCGCTCTTGGCGTCCTGGGCCGCTTCGTTGCACGCGTCGGCGCTGCGCTGTTCTTCCTCACGGGCCCCCTCGGCGGTGGCCATGGCGTTGCGGGCGGCCGCTTCCAGAGCCTGCAGGGTGCTGAGGCGTTCGCTGAGCTCCCGGGCAGCCCTGTACTCGCTCGACTGCCGGATTCCGGCGACGGTTGCTTCCAACTCGTCGCGATAGCCCTCCAGTTCACTGGCCTGGGCTACCGCGTCGGCATGGTCGCGGACGAGCTGGAGGTGCGTCTTCTCCCGCTCTGCGGCCCTCGCGTCGGTGTCCTGGGCGAGAACGGCCGCAGCCTGGGTGCGGTCACTGGCGGCGATACACACGCCCGTGGCGTAGCGGGTGTAGACCCTGAGGAAGTCCGCGACGTGACCGTAGCCGGTGTCTAGCCGCGCCAGCGCGGCCCGGGTCTCTTCCAGCCCGTCGAGTTCCTCACCCGCTGTGGCGATGGCCTTGTCGGACAGCGGGGGCAGGGCGTCGGAAAGGATCTGGGGCAGGCGGCCTTCGTCGATGCGGTTGCCCACGTCGGGCGAGCGCAGCGTGTGCAGCAGCTGCAGCAGTCCCGTATACCGCTCGCGTCCCTGGTCGCCGTGGAGCCCGAAGACGGCCGTGCGTACCCGGTCGCGATGGACGTCGGGAGATGAGGTCAGACGGTCCGCTCCGATGACGGCGGCCAGGCCTTCCTTCGACAGCGGGACCCGGCTGGTGTCGAGAAGGACCAGGTCCTCATCGACCCGCAGGGGGGTGAGGAAGTACCAGGCTTTCGCCTCCGCGGCGCTGTGCGAGAAGCGGATCAGGGCGCCCGCGGTCAGGAACTCTGTGCGCTGTTCACCGCCGGCGTCCTCCACGTCACGGGTGAGCTCCAGCCACACATACCCGAGCCGGTTGGCCTGGCCGTCGCCGCCCGCCCGCATCAGGTCCTCCAGCCGGACCTTGCCGGACCCGGTGGCATCCATGCGGCGCCGGTCGGCGTCCAGGACGAACGGCAGCAGCATCTCCAGGGCCCGGGACTTGCCGGACCCGTTTGATCCCCGCAGCACCAGGCGGCCGCCCGAGAGATCGAAACGCTGGTCGAAGTAGAACCAGACGTTGACGATTCCCGCCCGGTTCAGCCGCCACCGGTAGGGATGGGCCGCGCTGGCGTGCGCTCGGCCGCCCGCGGGGCTGTCGGGTGTGCGCGGGCCGGGAAAGGCGAGGGCACTCACAGCGCCTCCCTGAGGACGGACTTGGTGAACAGTGCGTCGGAAGGCGGCGCACCGGTGCCGCCGGGCGGTGTATCGGCAAGCCGCCGTGCGGCGCGCGTCGGCTGGGCGTGCGGTTCGGGCCGGTAGCGGGCCGCTGCCGGATGCAGCACCAGTCCTTCGGGCAGGCTGCGGGCCAGCGACATGGATTCCAGCAGGGCCACGACCTCCTTCTGCAGACGGGCCGGATCGGCGATGTAGGCACCGGCCCAGGCCTTGGCGTAGCGCGAGGCCAGGCCGTCCAGTTCACCGCGGACCGTGTCCCACGGCGTCAGCAGGCCCGGGACATCTGCCGTAGCCCCCGGGATGTGGTGACCCGCCGTGGGCCGGGTCAGATCGGTCAGTGCATCGGTCAGCAGCAGCGCTGCCTGGCGCACGGTACCCGGGCTCGGATAGGCCACATCGCTGAGGGTTCCTTCGGTGTCGTAGGCCAAAGCCCCCTCCGCTCTGACCTCCAGCGTCAGCCCGAAGTGCTCCTCCAGAAGGCGCGTCAGCTCCGAGCGTTCCCGGGAGAGGACATCACGCTCGTCTTCCGGGAGCTCTTCCCGCTTCACCAGCGGGTTCTCCACCAGACGGCGCCGCAGACTGCGCCGGGGCTCGGACGCCCCGCTCGGCAGCTGATCCGCCAGGTCGGCCAGGGAGGCCACATTGCGCAACGGGCGGGGCAGCACGTGCGGCATCAGGGGGCGGTGGATCTGCAGCACCCCCTCCTCGCGCCGTTCACTCCAGGCGGACAGCGATCCGTCGGTCTCGGTCAGCACACCCCAGTCGACGAGAAGCCCGACGGCCTGGACCAGGCGGCGGTTTTCCGAGGGCGTGTCGCGCAGCTCGACACCGGCCGAGGCGGCATCGGCCCGTACCTGTTCGACCAGCGAGGAGATCAGCAGCCACTCCCCGGTACCGGGTGTGAGCAACGCGGCGCAGGCCAGCGAGAACAGCGCATAGGTCTGCGGGGTGAAGGGCGGGCTGTCTCCCCGCTGGACGGGCCGCAGCGGACTGTCCGGGCTCGGAGGCGTTTTCACCAGCCGGGCAAAGGAGGTCTCGACGATGAGGTGATATCCCAGAAGCTTGGCGAAGGTGGAGCGCAGCGCGGCGGAATGCCTGCGGACCACGGCCAGTTCATCCGGCTGCCGGTGTGATGTCAGTACGGGACAGGCCAGCAGGGTGCGGGCTGCCAGACGCCGCTCCGCGGCCTCGTGCTGAGCGGTGGAGCCGGCCGGCCTGTTGTCCACGCTCACCGGACGCCTCCTGCGGCCGAGGGCGGCTGCCGGTCCTCGTCCGCGCCGGCGGAGAGTTCGTCTGCCGCGTTTTCGGCCGGTGGGTCACCGGGGCGGGCCTCGTCGGCGGCGCAGGCTTTGAGAGCCAGACACAAGAAGGTCGTGTCGCCGTCGTCCGATCTGATCACGGTGTCGGTCTCCGACTCCGCGACGTCCACGGCGACGTGGAGATCGACGTCCTCCACGCGCACGGCTTGTGACGTGCTGAGTTCCTTGGCCAGTGCCATGGACACCAGTTCCAGCAGCAGGTCACGGGCCGCGGGAGTGAGGTGCGCTCCGTCCAGCGCACCGGCAGCGGCGAGTTCGGCCCCGGCCGTCTGGCGGGCCGCGAGTTCCTGCGCGGCTTCTTCCTGCAGACGGGCGATGTCCATGCCGGGGTCGGGCACCCGCGCGGTGCGTCCGCGTGCCGTGCGGTCGCCGCGCTCCCGCAAGGAGACCGGGACATCCACCGGGCCGGCGTCCCACCACGACGTCGAAGCGGTGTCGGGGGTCGGCCTCCTCGGGCCCGAAGCTCACATGGCGCGCGGGGTAGGCGCCGAAGGCGGCCGCGAAGCCGCGGTGGGCCTCTTCGACACTGGCTTGTGCGAACAGGCCGGCCAGGTGCATCAGGTCGCTGCGCCTGGCCCCGCCGGTGCCTCCAGGGGTGAGCATGCGCCGCGCGTTGGTGAGCAGCTGCCCCAGAGCGGACTCGGCCGCGGCCCGCAGCTGCGCCGGGCCGGACATGCCGCCGTCACCGCCGCTGTACCAGGCCTGCAGCTCCGCCCAGTCGTTGTACTGCCGTCCCGGCAGCCGCTCGACCGGGGCGCCGTCCGCGGAGGCCAGGCCCGGCAGGCTGTCCAGGGCGCTCAGGACGTGGTCCAGGACCGGCTGGAGGTCTTCGAGGCATTTCAGGACCGCGGGGGAGTGCCGGGAGACGTCGGTGTCGATGAGGTGGACGTATTCCAGCAGCAGGCCCTTGAACGACGCGTACTCCTCACCGGCCAGGTCGTAGCGGACCAGCACGGACGACAGGTAGGCGTAGAAGTCGCGGATGCTGTCGGCGAAGTACGCCTGGTTGGTGAAGACGGTCGTGACATCGGCGGCCAGGGCCTCGGCGTCGATGGTGCGGGGATGCTGTGCCCGGCGGAGGATCTTCGACAGCAACACGGCCATGCTACCGAGCAGTTCGCGTGCCACCTCCCGCGCGCCGTCGCGCATCTGCAGGACCTTGGTGACCTGCCGGTGGACCGTGCCGCCGAGCCGGGTGACCTGGAAACGGGCCCGGGTGTGGCGCAGCGCGGCGACCGTGGGGACACGGGGATCGCGCGCGGACGGCATGAGGTTCTTCCAGCGGACCAGGCTGGCGCAGCGGGCCTCCGCATCCTCCGGGGACAGGATGATGCCGCGTTTCGCCAGGGCCTCGCTGACCTCCGCGGCGGACAGGTCGGCCAGCAGCGTCTGCGTGAACTGGTCCATGACGGCGAGGTATTCAGCCGCATTGTCGGCCGTCACATACCGGAAGAGATCGCGCCGCTCGTCTAACTCGTCTTCGGAGCCGTCTTCGCCCCCGAAGTAGCCTTCCTCCACTCCCGTCCCCCTCTGGCTGTTTCTCGGCCGCAAGGGGCCAGGAAGGTACCGATGATCAGATTAGGGCGGGAAGCATCCGCTTCCCGGCGATCGATCAGTAAGGACCGAAAATAATCGGATTTTGACAGAGTGCCAGCCCGGGAGGCGGACTAGCGGAGCAGGCCGGAGGGATCGTCCGGGAGGGAGAGGCGCCGGCCCGCATCCCGCATCTGCCGCAGGAGCTTGTAGGCATCGGTGTGGGTGATGTCGCCCGCGCTGCATCCATGGGCCATCACGTCCTGCGTCTCCAGCGTGGTGATGCCCTGACGCCGGGCGTGATCACAGGCCGCGCGGTCGTCGCTGAGCCAGAAGGAACCCCTGAAGTCTGGCCAGTACTGGATGACGTGCAGTGTCTGGGCCTCTCCCAGATGCTGCAACGGTGCACTGGCGGAGCCGCCGAACGCGGCCCTGCGTACGCGTTCGACCAGGTCGGTCTCGGAGTCCTGGATTTCCAGAGGTTCCCCGAGCCATCCGCCGGCCGCCACGTCGGTGAGCCGGGCGTAGGCGCTCTCGGCCGATCTGCTCGCTTCGTAGGCGACGGCTTCGGTCCACCGCCCCCGCCCGTTGAGGATGCTCTCGAGGAGCCCGAGGGCGTCGGCGGAGGCGAAGTTGCATAGCACCGTATTGTCGGGAAACCACCAGGGGGTCACGGGAAGAAGGCCAGTTCTGCAGGGCCGGTCACAGGGGTGTCGGGCCGCGGGGTCTCCTCCGGCGCCCCGGGGCCCGGATGGAAGAGGTCCAGCAGCCGGTCGGAGTCCATTCCGGTCACGGTGGCGACGAGCCGGATGCTGATGTCGCCCCTCACGTAGGCGGAGATGGCCAGTTTGGCCAGGCTGGCGGAGTACCAGCCGTCACCGGCCTGCTGGGCATACCGCATGTGCCGGCCGGGGTCCCCCGCGTGCAGTGCCGCCATGCTGGTGGTGGCGGCCGACCACGAGCGGCGCTGTTCGTCACTGATGATGCCGAGCGTGTGCAGTCGTGTTGCCATCGCGCTGGGGGAGACCTGGTACTCCCAGGACAGGGACAGCAGCGCCTCTTTGTCCAGGTTCCCAGCGTCGGCGGCGCTCTGTGCCACTTCCTTGTGCGGCATGAGCAGTTCGGCGGCGAACGCGTTGGCCCTGATTTCGGCCTGGCCTTGGTCGACGCTGGGAGCGACGTGTTCGGTCAGCGGGCGGTCGGTGGCGTCGCCGGCCAGGATGTGGCCCAGTTCGTGGGCAAGGGTGAAGCGCTGGCGTGTCCACACATCCGTGCGGCCGACCAGGACCAGACGGAAGTCACCGGTGTCCCATGACAGCGCGTCGAGGCCGTCGGGGAGGTCGGTGGCCGCGGCGACGAGGCCGAAGGCGTTCTCCCATTGTTCGGCGAGCCCGCGCACGGTGACACCGCGCGGACTGAGGCCGACCACGGCGGAGGCGTCTTCGGCCAGCCGTGCCCCCTGCACGATGAGGTCGCACTCGCCGCCGGGTACCGCGGGCAGCTCCGGCAGGGCCAGGAGGTGTCCCCCGCTGGCCAGGGCGTCGATGATCTCGGCATGGCGCAGCGCCGCCGCCTTGCTGTCGTCCGGCGCTGCCGCGCCGCGTGCGCGGGCGGCCAGTGCCGTGGCTCTGCGCGGCTCGGTGCCGTGCAGCAGCCACTCGACCGTGGTGTGACCCTGTTCGGCGATGAGTGCCAATTCCAGGGAGGTGAAACGCCGTGTGCCGTTGAGGGACTTGCTGAGTTTGTCGGCGGACATCCCTATGCGCCGCGCAAACTCGGCCTGGTGGTCGCCGACGCCGTCGAGTACCTGGCGCACCCGCGCATTCAACGATTCCGTCATTACTCCACCGTAGGCAGGCGTTGCGAAAATCGCAATAACTTGATCATGGGTGGCCCGACTCGGAAGAGTGCGGTCACAGCGGTGCTCCAGGCATCAGCTAGCGAAGCGGTCGCGTTGTGGAACGATCCGGGCCGGTCCGCGCTTGTCCCTGCCACTGACAATCACCCTGCGAGCGGTAACAGGCCCGCAGCAGGCGTCGGGCAAACGAAGAAACCGTTCTCCCATCTGTCGCGATGTCACCTCAAACAAGACCGTTTATCGGGAAAACCACCCGCATCTAGTACCGCTGTGGTTACGGTCTGTGCTCATGAGGATCCTGCACACCTCGGACTGGCACCTGGGCCGCCAGCTGCACCGAGTCCCCCTGCTCACCGAGCAGCGCGCCTTCCTGGAGCATCTGCTGGACACGGTGCGGCGAGAAGAGGTTGAGGCCGTTGCCGTCGCGGGCGACGTCTTCGACCGCGCCATCCCGCCGCTGGACGCGATAGACCTGTTCAAATGGGTCCTCGAAGAACTCGCCGCCCTTCAGGTCCCGCTCGTCATGATCAGCGGAAACCATGATTCACCCCGCCGGCTGGGGGTCAACGCCCGTCTGATCGAGCACGCAGGGATCCATCTGCGCACCGGCGTGGAGGACTGCGCCCGTCCGGTCATCCTGCAGGATCAGCACGGGCCGGTGGCCTTCTACGGCCTTCCCTACCTCGAACCCGGCCTCGTCCACGCCCACTTCGGCGCAGAACGCGCCAGTCATCATGCGGTACTCAGCGCGGCCATGGACCAGGTCCGGGCGGACCTGGACGCCCGGCCCTCCGGTACCCGTTCCGTGGTCCTCGCCCACGCGTTCGTCACCGGCGCGGACACCAGCGACAGCGAGCGCGACATCACCGCAGGCGGCGTTCCCTCCGTGCCCGCCTCAGTCTTCACCGGGGCGGACTACGTGGCGCTGGGGCACCTGCACCGCTGCCAGAAAGTCAGCGAACGCATCCGCTACAGCGGATCCCCTCTGGCCTACTCCTTCTCCGAGGCCGAGCACCCCAAAGCCATGTGGCTGGTCGACCTGGCCGCCGACACCGCCATCACAGCACGCAAAGTCCTGTGCCCCGTCCCGCGCCGCCTGCGCCAGATGACCGGCGCTCTGCAGGAGCTGCTGACCAAACCCGAGTACACCGAGTACGAGACATGCTGGCTGCACATCACTCTCACCGACCCGGACCGGCCGCACATGGCCATGGAACACCTGCAACAACGCTTCCCGCACGCCTTGAAGCTGAGCTTCTCTCATGAGCGCCACACCGGGGGCGAGTCCTACCGTTCCCGTGTTCAGGGCCGCACCGATCATGAGATCGCCCTGGGCTTCCTCCACCACGTCAGCGGCATCCCGGCCACCAGCGCAGAGCAGGACCTGCTGCACGAAGGACTGGAAAGCGTCCGCACCCAAGCCGCCGCGCGAGAGGCCAGCTGATGTATCTCCACCATTTGACCGTCCAGGCATTCGGCCCGTTCGCCCGCACCGAAGACGTCGACTTCGATGCCCTGACCAGCGCAGGCCTGTTCCTCCTGCGCGGCGACACCGGCGCGGGAAAGACCAGCATCCTGGACGCCGTCTGCTTCGCCCTGTACGGCACCGTGCCCGGCATCCGCCCCACCCACCGCCTGCGCAGCGACCATGCCCCTGTAGACACACGCACCAGGGTCGTCCTGGAGTTCACCGCAGCCGGACGCCGCCTAAGGATCACACGGACACCCAAGCAGACCTATCCCAGCGCACGTGCCAAGAACGGCACTGCCACCGCCGAAGCCACCGTCCAACTGCACGAACGGACCGACACCGCGGACGGCTCCGCCGCCTGGGAGCCGGTCAGCGCCAAACACGAAGACGCCAGCCGAGAGATCGAGGCCGCGCTGGGACTGTCCAAAGAACAGTTCTGCCAGGTCGTCCTCCTGCCCCAGGGAGACTTCGCGAAATTCCTACGGGCCGACGCCAAAGACCGCGCCACCCTGTTGCGCAGACTCTTTGACACCGGCCGTTTCCAAGAACTGCAGACCTGGCTCACCACGCGCAGCAAGACCACGAAAAAAGACCTCGACGAGGTCGCCACAGCAGTACAGCAGCTCAGCGAACGCATCGACCAAGAAGCCGGCCCCGCCCTCCAGGAGGCCGACACCGCCTCGGACCGGCCAGCCCGCCCCCACGCCGAACACCCCACCGCGGCACACTCCTGGGCCCAGGACCTGCTCACCCGCGCCCACGCCGCCCAGAGCGCCGCCCAGGCAGACGAGGAGCGCAGCGACAAAGCCCACCAGATGGCCAAGCAGGACCACCAGCGCACCGTCGACCTCGACACCCACCAGCGCCAGCACAGCCAGGCCCTCGTGAAGCGAGCCGTCCTCGACCAGAAAGCCGCCGACCACCCACGACTGCGTGAACTGCTCGAGACAGGCCAACGCGCCGAATCGCTGCGCCCTTTGCTGGATGGCCTTGAACGCAGCGCTCTCGCACTCCGAAAGGCGCGGACCGCAGAGGACACCGCCCGCACGCTGCTGTCAGCCGCCCACACCCACGCCGAGATTCCTCAGCTGCAGCAGGCCCTCGAACAGCACCACGCCGAGCGAGGCCGCCTTCAAGGTCTTCTGCCGGACGAGGAACACCACACCCAACTCGGCGCCCAGATGAGCGAGCTGAACAAGAAGGAAGAGCAGGCGCAAGCCGACCACGACGAGGCCGCACAGTGGCTGGAGGAATGGCCCGTCCTGCAGACCGTGCACACCGGCCGCGTGGAGGCCATGGCCAAGGCAGCCGACCACATCCCCCAACTCGAGCGAGATATCCAGGCCCTGGACACACAGCTCACAGCAGCCCGCACGCGCGACAGTCTCGCCGCCCGGCTGGCCACAGCCGAGGAGACCGAGACCAAACGCGAAGCGGAGGCCCTACACGCCAAGAAGGACTGGCTCGACCTGCGCGAACGCCGCCTGGACGGCATGGCCGGTGAACTGGCCGCCGAACTCACGGACGGAGAAGCATGCTCGGTGTGCGGCTCAACCGTCCACCCAGCCCCGGCACAGCTTCGGCCCGATCAGCCCACGCGTGAAGACGAGGAGAAGGCCCGCACCGTCCACGAACGGGCCGAGGCCGCGCACAGCCAGGCCAGCCGCGCCCGCAGCAACCTCGCCGAACAGCACGCACAGGCGCTCGGAACAGTCGGATCAACCCCGCCCGACCAGCTTGAGCTCCAACTCCAGGCCGCTCGCACAGCCCACCAGACCGCCTGTGACCACGCCGGCGAACTGCCCTCCGCCCAGGAAGAACTGGCCCGGCTCCAACACGAGCGCGACACCCGCGCCCACCAGAGCCAGGAGGCCAAGGACCGCCTGACCGAATGCAAGACACGCCACAGAGCTCTGGCACAGCAGCAGCACACCATCGCCCTCGCCCTGGACGCCGCACGCGGCACCGCTGCCACTCTGGGCGACCGCATGACCGACCTCACCCGTGCCGCGGATCACCTCACAGCCGCCATCGACGCCGCGCAGACCACAGCCACCGCAGCCGACCGCCACCGCGACGCCCTCACCACCGCCGACGATGCAGCCCAGGACGCAGGGTTCCCCACACGCGAAGAAGCCGCCGCCGCACTGCAACCCGCCGCACTCCTGCAAAAATGGCGCGAGGAACTCCAGCAGTGGGACAAGGACAACGCCGTTGTCACCGACACCTTGGACACGCCGCACCTGCTCGAGGCCAGCGCCCAGCCACCCGCAGACCCGCAAGCCGCAAGCGAGGCGCTCCTGCAAGCCGAAACACGCATGAAGAACACCGCAGGCGCATCCCAGCAAGCCCGAGACCGCTTCGCCGCCTTGACCTCACTCGTCGTCGATCTTGAAACCCGCCTGGCCGAACTCGAACCCCTACAGGCCCGCTACGCCCTGGCCGACCGCCTGGCAGGCATCGCCTCGGCCACCACCGTAGCCAACACACTCAGCATGGAACTGGAGGCGTACGTCCTCGCCGCCCGCCTCGAAGAGATCGCCGATGCAGCCAACATTCGGCTGCAGGCCATGACCTCGGACCGCTACCTCCTCGTGCACAGCGACGAGAAGGACGCCGGCCGGCGAGGCCGCCTCAAGGCCGGACTGGGGCTACGGATCCTGGACAACTGGACTGGTACGGAACGCGAGACCTCCACCCTGTCCGGCGGCGAAACCTTCACCGCGTCCCTCGCCCTGGCCCTCGGCCTGGCCGACGTGGTCACCCAGGAAGCCAGCGGCCGCCCCCTGGGAACCCTGTTCATCGACGAAGGCTTCGGCAGCCTCGACGAGCAGAACCTGCAGGAAGTGATGGACGTCCTCGACCAACTGCGCGCCGGTAACCGGGCGGTCGGGATCGTCAGCCACGTTGCCGAACTCGGCCGCCGCATCCCCAGCCAGCTCAGCGTGATGAAGCACCGCAACGGCTCCACGCTGCGGCCGCTGGTCTCTGCTGACCTATGACCTCCCCGCCCGCCCACGCTGCGCCGAACCCGTCTTTTGCCGCAGCGAACCCCTGCGAACCTCTTCTCCGCCCGCCCACACAGACCCGAAGCAAGATCGACGGCCTTCCTTCAGCCTCAGCGCAGGGAGGAAGATAGGCCACAGAAGACCCGACAGGCACCTCGTCACCCGCGTCCCTATGGCAGGAGAGCATGCCGACCGCTGACATCGAGCTCCGGCCCCACCAGAAGGAAGCCGTCACCGCGGCCGCCACCACGCTGCGCACGCACCCGCGAGCCAGCGTGGTCGCCGCCTGCGGTACCGGCAAGACACTCATCGCCGCTCGCACCGCCGCCCGACTGGCTGCCCGCGGCCGCGTGCTCGTGCTGCTGCCGACGCTGGATCTGTTGTCGCAGACGATCCGCTCCTGGCGGGCGGCAGGCCGCAAAGGGCCAGCGGTAGCGGTGTGTTCGGCCCGGCAGGCTCTCGACCACGAACCGCTCAGCGCCGACATCCCCATGACCACCGCGCCCGGCGAACTGGCTGCGCTCGCCAGCACAGGCACCCCAGGCCCGGTCACGGTCTACGCCACCTACGCGTCCCTGCCCGCGGTGGTCACCGCCCACCGCGACCACCGCCTGCCCTCCTGGGACCTGGTGGTGGTCGACGAGGCGCACCGCACCGCCGGACGTCTGGGCAAGGCTTGGGCCGCCGTCCACCACGACGACCAGGTCCCCGCCGCCCGCCGCCTGTATCTGACCGCCACCCCGCGCATCTGGGACGCAGATACCGACCAGGACGGGAACACGGAGGCTATGGCGTCCATGGACGACGAAGCCCTCTTCGGCCCGGTCGCCTATCGTCTAACCCTCTCCGACGCTATCGATCTCGGCCTGCTCGCCGACTACCAGATCCTCGTTCCTGTCGTCGCCGACGAAGATCTGCGGGACTGGCTAGCCACCGGACCCGGTGCCGGTGTCGACGGCCTGCGCCTGGCCGGCCGCCAGGTCGCCGCCCTGCGTGCCATCCACGACCACGAGCTGCGCCGCGTCCTGACCTTCCACCACCGTGTCGCCGACGCCCGCGCCTTTGCCACCACCCTGGCCGATACCGCCGCCACTCTCCCCGACCACCTGCGCCCCCAAGGACTGTGGGCGGACTGGGTCAGCGGCAACCATGCTCCTCAGGTCCGCCGCCGTCTCCTGCTGGAGTTCGCCTCCCACACCACCCCCAACACGCCGGCCGTGCTGTCCAACGCCCGTGTCCTGGGGGAGGGCATCGACGTACCCGCCATCGACGCCGTCGTCTTCTGCGACCCCAAGAACAGCCCCGTCGACACCGTCCAAGCCGTTGGCCGCGCCCTGCGCCAACAGCCCGGCGCCGGCAAGAAGGCCACCCTCGTCGTCCCCGTCTACCTCACCCCCGGCGAAAACCCCGACGACCTCCTCGGCGCCGACGCCTACACCCCCCTGTGGCACACCATCCAGGCCCTGCGCGCCCACGACGACCGACTCGAAGCACGCCTGGCCGACCCCCGCACCCACCGTCCCACCATGCCTCCCGAAGACCCCGAAGCATGGCTGCACTTCGACCGACCCACCCAATCTGAGGACGTCGCCCTCGCCCTCTCCCTACGAGTCCTGGCCCCCAAGAGCGCCGAATGGCGCCGCGGCCTCACCGCGGCCCGCCGCTACCACCACACCCACCACCACCTCGACGTCCCCCAGAACTACGCGGACACCACCGGCTACCCCCTGGGGCGCTGGCTCACATGGCAGCGCCACCTCCACACCAGCAGCACCCTCGATCCAGCCCGCACCACGGCCCTGGAACGCCTCGGCATCATCTGGAACCCCCGCCAGCAAGCCTTCGACCGCGGACTGGCCCACGCGACCGCCTACACCACTCGCTACGGTCACCTCGTCCCTCCAGTCGAGTACGTCCACGATGGCTTCCCCCTGGGCCGCTGGCTGGCCACTCAGCGCACCCGCACCGAACGCCTCACCGCAGAACGCGCCGCCGCCCTCACCGCCCTCGATCCGTGGTGGAACCCGCCCTGGCCGACCACGTGGCAGCGCGCCTACAACGACGCACGCCGAGGGCTGGAAGAGGCCAAGACGACCTCAAACGCGAAGGAATGGCTTGAGATTCAGCGAGCGCGTGCCGACGACCTTCACCCCGAACAACGCCGCCTTCTCGAAGCGGGCATCGACACGAACGCGCCCATCTGCACGGAGAAGGGCAGCCAGCTACCGGCACGTGAGCGTGCCTTCCACCGCGGGCTGGCAGCCGCACGGGCCTTTCGCGCACGGGAAGGCCACCTTGACGTTCCCCAACGGCACATCGAGGACGTCGAGGGCGAACAAGTACGCCTGGGCCAATGGCTGACCAACCTGCGCCGCCGCCATTCCAGCCTCAGCCCGCAACGACGGACCGCACTGGCTGAGCTGGGCCTGCAGCCACCCACACACGTGCCGTCCGCCAGGGACGAGGTGGGCACGCCACCAAGAAGGGTGCAGAACAAGCGGGTCTGATCCTGTGCATGACCTTCACGCGGTCGCAACCGGGCCGGCGCAGCCGGAGCGTGTCCTCGAAGTGCCTGCTGGCACCCCAGCTGCGGCCCCCAGCGCGTTCGCAGCGTCGAAATGCGACGCCCACTCTCGTACTTCGTCGAATCCGTCACCGACCCGTTCGTTCACGGGTCCCGAGACGCCGCTCGGCCTGGCGCTCGTCGCCGGGCGGCGCGTGGACGCGGCCGGCCTGCTTGTGACGGGATTTCCCGGTGCTGAAGCCGAGTTCTCTGAGTCGCGGCGGAGCACAGATTTCCGTACGGGGTGGTGCAAGACGGAGTCGTCCGCGACTGGGGACGTTCAGTCGTACGTCTCCCCTTCTCGAGGAGGGGAGACGTCTGCGGCAGTCAGGCGGCGGACTGCAGGACGGTGTGGTCGGCAGCGAGGGCTTGGAGGCGGGCGGTCACGGTCTTCGGGCTGAGTGCTGCGAGGGCCCACAGGGCGCTGAGGCGGCGGCCGGAGGTCCAGATAGGGGCTGTCGGTGGCCGGAACGGTGTCACGGTGATGGCCTGGGCCGCGAACGGAGCCTCATCGAGATAGGCCATGCCGCCGGTCCCGCACAGATACGCGCGGGCGCCGGTTGCGGCGGCCAGGTCGGCGAGCCGCTGGGATCGGACCGGTCGGGCGGGCAGGCGGCTGCTGGTGAGGATCTCGCCCTTCCAGCCGAGCAGGTCCAGCAGGACGCGGGTGGAGGCCGCGGCGACGGTCGCGGTCTTACCGGTGTCGAAGGCCTCCAGTACCGGGTCCAGGACCTGGGCGAGAGCGGGCCAGTGAGGGCTGGCCCCGAAGTGCTGCCGCAGCATCCCCGCGGTCCTGCGGCGGGCTCGGTCCGGATTGTCTATCAGTGCGTCTTTGATGAGCGTGGGCCGTCCGTGGGGCAGATGGGTGGGGAGGGTGAGCCACCGCTGTCGGGCCGGGTCGACGAGGGCGGCGAGGCGGGCTCGGTGCTGGTAGTCGCGGCGGGTGAACTGCACGTCGTCCAGGACAATCCAGTAGTCCGCCGCGAACAGCTTGGCCAGCGTGGTCAGCCTCGGGAACACGTTGGGCTGGTGGATCGCGCACAGCCCGCCCGGCGCCGGCAGTTCAGGAGGCGATGAGGCGGCTGGTGAAGCCGTCGTGGATGAGGGATTCGTACGCTCCATGCACATCCTCCGGGACCTTTTGCTCGATGGCGAAGCCGAGCTTCGGATACTCGATCACCCGCTGGAGGTCGCCGACGAGCATGTCCAGGACGAGCTTCTCGTCGCCGATGGACTTCACGTAGTCGTCGAACTCCAGCGGCTCCGACGTGCAGAGGATCTCGACGCCGGGCCACAGCTTGCGGGCGGTCGCGAAAGACCGCCTTTCCATATAGGGCTTGGAGACCAACAACACCGTCTTGGGGTGGATGCCGACGGCGGCGAGGACCTCCCGGGACAGGATGATGTTCTGCCCGGTGTTGCCCGCGTTGGGCTCCAGCAGGATTGCGTCGGCGGGGACGCCGAGGTCGATGGCGTGCTCGCGGAAGTGGACGGCCTCGCCGCGCGGAAAGACCTTGGCGGTGGTGGGGCTGTTGCCGCCGGTGAACACCAGGGTCGGGAAGAGCCCGGCGCGATACAGCCCGGCGGTGTGGGTGGCGACGCCGAGGTCGTGGCTGCCCAGCCCGATCGCCGCGTCGACGGGCCGCAATTCGTGGTGCATCTGGTGGTAGTCCCAGATCAGCTTGGCCTGGCGCCACTGGTCCTCGGTGATGGCCTGCTGCTTGTCGCTCACGCGTGTGTTCTCCCCTGGTCACCGTTGCCGGGGCCCGGTCGGCCCCTCGCTCATGGCCTTGACGCCCTCGATACTGCGCAGTTGGTGCACGAGTCTGTACTGCGCGGCCGTCTTGGCGGCCCGGTCGAGGACAAGGAGTCCATCATCCCGGGTCGCCGCATCGGAGAGCAGGATGTGGCCATGAGCGGTGTCCAGTCGCACGCGTTGCATCGGTGATTCGGTGGTCCCGCTGCTGCGGGCGACGTCGATGAAGTGCAGGGCCTGGGTGAGGTCGCCGGCGCCGCGGCGGGCGAGGGCGAGTTTCTGGTGGGCCACTGACCAGTCGTCGGGTTCTTGAAGATCTTCGAAGTCGCGGGTCGCGGCCTGCATGAGGCGGGTCGCATAGTCGTGGTTGCCGTCCTTGCTCAGCGCGGTCCCCACCCACAGCCGGGCCCTTTCGCGGTCGCGGCCGGAGAGCCGGTCGTCGACGGCGAGGCTCTCGTAGCTGCGGGCGGCGATGTCCAGCTTCCCGGACATCTCCGTGACGACCGCGAGGGACAGGTCGAGCTGGGCAACGCGGCGGGGGATGTCGAGCTGGGTGAAGACGGCGCGGGCATCGGCATAGGAGTGCTGGGCCGAGAGCGGGCCGAGCACGGCGCCTTGGTCGCGCTTGAGGTCGCCGAGCAGGGCGGTCGAGCGGGCGAACAGATACAGGCCCTTGTCGTCCAGTTCGGGGGATTTGAAGCAGCCGAGCCAGCGGGTGAGCAGGCTGTCGGCGAAGGTGAAGTTCTGCCGGGACAGGGCGACTACGACCCGGTCCAGGTCGTCGGCCCAGGATTCGTATTCCCAGGCCCGGGGACCGGAGGCGGTGATGCGTCGCCGGGCGGTGGTCACGGTGGTCATCTCGGACAGGAGCGTTTCGAACCGCAGGTGGACCGAGGCGTCCGCCCGGCCGAGGGCGGTGTCGAGGATGGCCTGGGTGTCGGGTCTGGGCTCGGTGTCGGCGAGCTTGCTCTCCCACTTGGAGACGGTCGCTACCGCCAGGCCGAGGTGCTGGGCGAAGGCCCGCACGCTCAGTCGCAGGGCGAGCCGCAGGGCCTTGGCCTCCAGGCCCGTCCAGTGATGCACGGTCGCCACGCGTCACTCCCTTCCAGCGGCCATCGAAGCAGATGCGTTGAGCCGGCGGGACGGAAGTGGAACGGAAGTAGAACGGCCGGTGATTGGCCGCACGTTGAGATGCGGCCACGCTCAACAGGCCACCACTTCTCGAGTCTTTGGACGGTCCTCAGCATGGAACCCCTCACGGAGCATCGCCAGGTCAGCGGCCCGGTCGTCTACGGCTTCCTGCGACTGGTGCGGGTCTCCGCGGCCCGGCAAGCAGCGCTGACCGCGTCGCTCGCGGAGTACTGCCGCAGCCACGAGTTGCAGCTGTCCGCCGTCTTCATCGACCGCGACGCAAGCTCCGGTGCGTCCTCCGCGGCGTTCACCGGGCTGCTGGACGTGCTGGCTCTGCCAGACGTCTATGGCGTAATTGCCCCGGCCATGTCGCACCTGGGGCCGAAGGCCATAGCAGGCGAGCGCGGGCGGCAGATCGAAGCGGCCGGTTCCCGGCTGCTGCTGGTCCGCCGCCCCGCGCACCCGTCCGTCACACGTAGTGGCCCTGTCCGCCGCCGCAGTCCTGGAAGCACTCGCGTCCTGGACACCGAGTCATGAGGGTCACGATGACCGAGACGACCCAGCGGTTCTTCGACGCTCGGCCTGCGTCGATCGGCCAGGCACGGGCATTCACCGCCGAGGCCCTGACCGGCTGGGGCCCGCCGGGTCGCGCCGAGGACATCCGGCTCTGCGTTTCCGAGCTCGCGACGAACGCCATGGTCCACGGCACCGCCCCCGGACACGGCTTCCTGGTCCAGCTCGACCTCGACGAGGAAGGGGTACGCCTGGAAGTGCACGACAGCCGCCGCCGGTATCCCAAGGCCTGCCAGGCCGCCGACACGGATCTGTCCGGGCGCGGGCTGGCGCTGGTGGCCGCACTGTCCGACGGCTGGGGCGTTCAGGACCGCACCCCGTCCGGGAAGATCGTCTGGTGCTGCTTCAAGGCCACGGGAGGGACGGCAGCATGAGCGTCATCCTCACCCCGCCCGGCCCGGAGCTACGGCTGCTGGTGTCGCTCGCGTCCTGGATCTGGCCGGGCACCGGCCCGGACGGCCGCGAGGTCGCGCACATACTGATCACCCACACCCCGGCCCTGACCGGCCTCGATACCGCTGAGGCGGTCGAGGCCCGGATGCGGCGGCTGTCGGCCGGCCTCGGCTCTCTGGTCGGCCCTCGGGAGCTCGTCCCGGAACTCGACCGTTGCCTGCAGATCGTCGGCGGCCAGGTGCTTCTGCACTTCCCCGGCGCCTCTCGCCGACTGCGGCTGGCGACCCGCCCGGACTGGACGGCGCTGGTCGCCCGCAGCGGCGAGGCCATCCTCCTGCTCGGGCTGGATCCGCTGCCGCAGTCCGCCGGCGCTGCCCGGGTCGACGCCTACCTCGACACCGTGCTCGCGGCCGACCGGCTGCTGTTCGGACGCACCCGCACCCGCTGAACCCGATGCTTCCCGCACGGCCCCCTGGATGGACGGATGAGAGGGAACGCCATGGAAACCTTCGAACGCGCCCGGCTGGACGCCTACTTCGCCCGGATCGCCACCCAGTTCGCCCCGGGTGAGCAGACCGCGTCGTTCCTGATCACTCATCTGCTGGCCGAGCGCCCCGCGTTCGTCCGCGCGGTCGCCGCGATGACCCGGCTCACCGCGGTGCTGCCCAAGCCGAAGTCCATCCACCCTGCCGCGAAGCGCGAGGTCGAGCAGACGATTGCCATCGACGCCCTCACCCGCGACCTGTTCACTGACGACGACACCGCCCTGGACTACTTCGAATCCCGGGCCGCGGGCGAGACGGTCTGCCTGCTGGACGTCGGCGGCTACTTCTCACCCACGCTGACCGAGGTCCACAGCCGCTTCACAGGCCGCCTCGCCGGGGTGATCGAGGACACCGAGAACGGGCACCGCCGCTACGAAGACCTCGACAAACTGCCCTGCCCTGTGATCTCCGTCGCCCGGTCCCCGCTGAAGGATCCCGAGGACTTCCTCGTCGGCCAGTCGGTGGTCTTCTCCACCGAGGCCGTCATGCGCGACCGAGGCGACATCCTGCACGGACGCCCGGCCCTGGTGATCGGCTTCGGCAAGCTCGGCAGCTCGATCGCCCGGCTCCTGCACGCCAAGGGAGTGCAGGTCACCGTCTTCGACATCGACCCGGTCCGCCGCACCCAGGCCCTCTCCCAGGGCTTCGCCGTCGCCCGCGACCGCGAGGCCGCCCTGCCCGGGGCCGGCCTGGTGCTCTGCGCAACCGGCGCGCTCTCCCTGCGCGCCGAGGATTTCTCCCACCTGCGCAACGGCGCCTACGTCGCCACCGTCACCTCCGGCGAGGACGAACTCGACCTCGCCGGACTCCCCGACGTCTACACCCGCAACCAGGTCGGCGACCACGTCACCCGCTACCAGACCACCGGCCACTACTTCTATCTGGCGAACGGCGGCAACGCCGTCAACTTCATCCACGGCGCCAGCGTTGGGCCGTTCATCTTCCTGGTCCAGGCCGAGATCCTCGCCGCGATCAGGATGCTCACCCGCGGCGACCTCGCCCCCGGCATCCATGAGGTCCCCATACCCGACCGCGAAGCCATCGCGGCGACCTGGCTCTCCTACTTCAACAGGTGATCAACATGCCCATTACGGCCGACCACATCCGCACCACCGTCACCGGCTACCTCGACCAGTATCCGGGGAACAAGCGTGAGCTCGCTGTCATCCTCGGCCTCCTCGACGACGGCGACGATCTCACCAGCCGCACGACCCTGCCCGGCCACGTCACCGCCGGCGCGATCCTCATCGGCGCCGACCAGCGCGTCCTGCACATCCACCACAACGCCACCGGAAAATGGCTCCTGCCGGGCGGCCACCTCGAGCCCTCCGACGGCACCCTGCTGCAGGCCGCCAGCCGCGAGCTGACCGAGGAGACCGGCATTCCGACCCACGTGGTCACCCCGCACGGCGAGAGCCCGCTCCATATCGACATCCATCCCATCGACGCCAACCCCGCAAAGGACGAGCCCGCCCACCAGCACTTCGACTTCCGCTTCCTCTTCCGCACTACCGCCGACATCGGCGACCTTCAGACCGAAGAGGTCTCCGACGCTGCCTGGCGCCACCTCGACGAGCTCACCGACCCTCAGCTCCGCAGCCGCATTGCAGCCGCCCTGCGCTGACTACACCGCTGCCAGAACCGCCCCTCGCTCCCTGGGCAGGGGCGGTTCACGGTTCCGTGTTGCCGGTCAGTCCGGATTGCGGCAGCACGGGCACTGGACAGTTCGTCCGCAGGCGCCGGGCCTGGCCGGTCGGGAAGATCTCCGGCACTGGCTCAACCACGCTGAGTGATTTCCAGGCGGCGCCGTTCGGGTGATGTGTACGGGTTTATCACGCGATGTCGAGGTGATGAGCGGGCGGTTGGCGTCGCGGGCGTGGTGGCGGAGCCCGGCACAGGCCGCTGAGCCGCGCCAGGACCGCGGGCGGGGCGCCGGCGGCCCACTCCGCGATCGCGGTCATGGACTTCGCTCCGGCCAGGACCGCGCACGCGGCCAGGGACGGAATGAAGCGGGTGGCGCCGACCCTGGCGCCGACGGGGATCGGGCACCTGGGCCCAGGCAGGTCAGCAGGCCGGGGAGGTCGTCTGGTGCGGCTCGTGCCGCGGCCCCCCCATTTTCCCCGCCATCACGGCATCTTACGGAAATGGCTCGAACCGTCACTGTCTGCCCGCGGGGTCGGCCACCCTGCAAGAGACATTCCTGTTCGCCTCGCGGAGCCCGCGCCCGGCCGGAATGCCCTGGTGAGCACCTTGTACGGAGGTCCACTGCTGATGCGCCCGCCGACCGGATGTGCGGTACACGGCCCAGCTGCTGCAGGTGCGCGCCGCGGGGGAGGAGCACGCCTCATGTGTCCTGAACTCACCTCAGAATCAAGGCCGTTGGGGGCGCCCCGTTGATCGATTGTCAGTGGCCGCCGCAAGCATGGGGGTGCTGCGGGAAAAACCACGACCACCTTGGGGGAACCACATGCCATTTGTCCGGCCGTACGTGCGCTCCGACGGAACGCCGGTACGCGGACACTCCCGATGGGCGCCGGGCGCCCGCCGGGAGATGACCATCTTCACTGTCTTCGGCTTGGCCGTACTGGGACTCGGCAACACCTCGACCGCGAACGGAACGGACAGCGGGTCGCCCACACCGTCGGCGACCTACCCGGTCCGCTTCGACGACGTCACCCCCGACGCCTCACGGGCGGCTGTTCCACGTCCGACGGTGTCGTACCCGATCAAGTTCGACACCCCTGAGCCGCGGAAGGCGGCGCCTACACCCAGCGTGTCGTACCCGATCGACCTCTCTGCCCTGGGAGGCTGGCGATGACCCGGCGTCCGCCGGCCAGGCGACGGACGACCCCGCAGCCCGGCCGCCGACGCAGCCAGCAGGACATGCCCGTCACCGTCCTGGCCGTGGTCGCGATCGCAGCGGCCGGCCTGGTGGTGATGGTCGTCAACTGGCTGCTCGCGCACTGGTGGCTGCTGCTCATCGTGGCCGTCGTCGCCGTTCTGGGCGGCATCGGGTGGTGGCAGGAGCGGACCCAGCGCGTGCAGTGGGAGCGTGCCAGAGCGCGGGCCCTACGCTACGGGCTGGCCCAGCTGGACGCGCTGGGCCACCGCCAGTTCGAATACGCCATCCGCGACCTGATGAACCGGGACGGCTGCACCGACGCAGTCCAGGTCGGCGGGCAGGGTGATCTGGGAGCGGATGTGAAGGCGACCGACCCGCAGGGCCGACGCTGGGTGATCCAGTGCAAGCACCGCCGCCACGGTGAGAGGGGCGCCGCTGTGGGCACCCCGGAGCTGCAGGTCCTCAACGGAACGGGACGCCCGGTCCACAAGGCGGATGTCGTGGTGATGGTGACGAACGGCAGGATCACCCAACCCGGCCGCGTCTTTGCCCGGCAGCAGCGGCTGCACCTCGTCGACCGCCAGCTACTCGGTTCCTGGGCTGCCGGTTCGCGGCCGTTGTGGGAGCTGCTGCCCGCGCTTCCCCCACCTCGTAAACCCTCACAGCTCTCCTGAACCCCACCCGCCCAGGAGCCGATGGCACAAGCCTCCCGCCTGCGGGCTTCGCCGCGTTAAGCCGCCCGCTTCCCTGTTGCGTGGACGGCGGTAGTGCAGCGGCAACACGTCGTAGGGCGGGCAGCACCCGGCCGGGGGCGAGAAGTGCAGATCCTGGGCGGTGGAGAGAGCGCTTTAGCGCCACATCAGGTGGAGGCCTGCGCGGTCGTCGTCGGTGAGCGTGCGCTCGCCTATGTGGCGGGTGGCCCCTCCGGTGAAGTAACCGTGGTGGGCTGTCCATAGGTCTGCGTAGAAGTGCCTGAAGACGAAGTCGGCGAATCGCCCCACGTGGAGGGGAGCGGCGCAGGCGATCCGGCAGTGCGCCGAGTTGATGGTCAGATGCGAGGCGGGGTGTCCCGGGGCGACGGCTGCGGGATCATAGTCGAAGCGTACGGCCGAGTGCAGCACCATGCTGGTGGGGGTGTCCGCCACGTAGATGTCGACGACGTCGAGCAGGGGTTCGAGGCGGACCAGATCCGGGTCCACACGGTAGGGGCAGGGTATGTAGGCGAGCCGGTGGCCGGTGATCTCTCCTCCTTCCACGTCGTAGGTGAGCTGCAGGAGCGCTCCGTCGAAGAGGTAGGCGGAGTAGGCGCCGGCCTTCACCCACCTGCGGTAGTCCTCCAGACCGGGGTCCCCGCGGTGGGTGAGGAAGGGGAGGCCGGGATCCAGCGAGTGCCACGAAACCCGGGTGCCGTCGATGGAAACCGGGTTGATGTACACGGCGATCTCGGCTGCCAGCAGGTAGTCGAGCAGGTTGTTGATGTCGTCGCGGACGGCTCTAGGCGTCGTCACCCGGCAGCTCTTCCCTCAGCTTGGTGATCAAGCGCGTGCGCAGGGCAGGGGGAATGTCACCGAGGTCGATCTCTTCTGCTTCGTAGGCTTCCATGAACATCTGCAAACCTTCGGTGGCCCGCTTCACGGAAGCGCGGCCGTGGGTCGACTGGTTGCGGTTCACCTGCCGCATCCGGTCCAGTTCTGCGCGGCTGGGGATCGTGAACTCCAGCTGGAAATCCTTATTCCGCACGGTGTCGACCTCACGTGAGATCACGTCCATGGCGCCCCCATAGCCCACGATGCGCACCCAGGCCCGGCTGCGGGTGATGGCCGTGAAGAGCGTGTTGCGCCGGGTGACAGCGTTGTAGTCGTTGGCTGCGTACTGGGCGTCGATGACATAGACCATCGGCGCCTCGTTGCCCTTGGCACGGAAGATGTGGGCCAGAGCGACGGAGTCCCTGACGAAGACCGTGTCCGCGCTGGTGCTGACGCCGACCAGGTGCGAGGGGATTCCGTGTTCGCGCAGCGTCCGCATCAACCGGGGGGCACGGGACTTGGCACGGTAGACATCGGGCAGGACGACCAGGATGTCGTCATGCTCCAGCTCGTCCTCATCGAGATTCTTCTGGATCTGCCGGGCCACCCAGATGTCCTGTGCTTCTTGGCTGTCGAACGCCTGCATGACGACGGCGTCGTCCACCGTCAGGTGTTCGCGGAAGTAGGCGGGGGCGCTGTCGTGCTTGCGCCTGAGGGCGACATGCGCGCCGAGGGCGAGTTCACCGCGCACCGTCTCGTAGCCGATGTCCTCCCACAGCTCCGGTTCGTCGAAGTGCTGCAGCAGGCTGCCCTGCCGGTAGGCACCGATGCCCAGAGCGTGCGCCGTGGCCAGAGCCCACGGGGTGTTGCGGTAGCAGACGGGCAGGACGATGTCTTTCCTTGGTTCCTTGTCCCGGTTGACGAGGCTGACCAGGCTTTCTCCCTGCGGGCCGGTGCCGAAGAGCTCGTCCGTGCTCGGCATCGCCGACTCCGACAGCTTCTGCAGCTCGTCGTAGCCCCACACGATCCGCTTGGGTTCCTTGGTGAAGTGGTAGACAAGCTGGAAGAACTCCGGGGGCAGATCCTGGGCCTCGTCGATGAGGACGACGTCAAAGACGGGGTCGGGCCGGGTTTCCCGGACGATCGTCAGCAGCTCGCGGCAGACCCCTTGGAAGGCGTTGTCCATCCCGTAAGTGGCGCGGGCGTAGTTCCAGTCCCGGGCCGTCGTCCCGGCGGCCCGGGCCATTTCACTGTAGAGACCAGCTCGGGAGGCAGAGCCCCACGAGTGCATGATCTGCAGGTACTCCTCGTCCGGGCGGTCATTGCTGTACTCGAACGCGAACCGCGTGACCAGGTTGTCGATCTGCTCGTGCAGCGCCCTGGAGTAGTACGTGAACGCTATGCGCCACTGGGGATGCTGGGTGTGAAGATAAGCAGCCTTCAACGCCAGGACCACCGTCTTGCCCGACCCGGCAAGGCCGCGGATGCGCTGCGGCCCTTGCGGGGTCTCGATGGCGGCTGCCTTCTGCCACTGGTCCAGGTTGGCTATCCCTGCCTCTATGATCTTCAAAATGGCGCCGCGTGAGGCGCTCTCCTGGACCGAGGCCCGCCGCTTGACCGGCTTGATGGTTGTCACACGCTGCAGCGCGGCCTGCACCGCCCGCTCGAATGACTCGTCCATCCCCGGCAGTTGACCGATCTGCGCCGCCACTTCGTGCAGGTCACAGTAGATGCCGCCCTCGGCGTCGGACTCCGGGGCCTCCACCGGACCGGGAAAGACCGTCACCGTGGTGATGTCCACGGCGAGCGACCGGCGCCTGCGCAGTGTCCGGTGCTTACTGAGGGTGCTGTCCAGCACGTCATAAAGCCGGTCCTGACGGGCCTGGGCCTCCTCCCAGTCCGCCGTGCTCTGGGGGATCGAGTCGGCCAGCAAGAAGGCGACCAGGCCGTGCGTTCGGCTGACCATCAAGGCATCCACCTCGACGGTCTCGTCAGCCGTGGCCAGCACCGGATAGCCCAGATACACCGTTCCCTCGTTGGCTACCTCCCGCAACTGCTCCGCCAGCAAGGAGGCGAGGGTCCGATTCCGGCTCTCGCCGTACACCACCTGCAGGGACATGTGCGATGCAACTTCCTTCGGCTCGACGGGCGGTGAGGCTCTCTCCCACCGGCCCCGCAGCGCGCTGCGGACACTCCATCCTAGTGAAAGGAGTGATCTTCGGCAGCGTCTGCGTGACCGGACACCGCAGGCCACGCCCGCGGCATCCGCCGTCCGGTGCGCCGACAGGCCACGCCGCACAACAGCTCTGCCCGGCCGCGGCGAGGAAGGGCGCTGCCCCAGAGGGGTCTCGTGCAGCATTGGCAGCCACTCGGGCAGCAGCGACCTGTCGGCCAGCAGATGCCCTGGAGATGGAACCCTGGCAAAGCGGCCGACCGGCGACCGGTATCTATGCGGAGAAGTCGAGCGGGAGAGTCTCCTGGAAAGCGCCGTCCTTGCCCCCACTGGCTTCGGCGATGATGTGCTGCTGCTCGTCGTCGTCCTTCGGCGCGGACCTGCGGTATTGCGGGTGGTCCAGGTCCATCTGGAGCGCGGCGTGCAGGGGAGCGGGGTAGCGGGTGCGGTCGCACCAGCTGAGCGCCTGGTGGCTGAGCCGGGCCACGGCGACGGCGAGTGCCTCCCGGCCGTAGCCGGGCTGCGTGTACAGGGGAGTGATCTCCCGGGTGGTCATGGCGTACCAGGGGGAGTTCATCTCGTTCTCTTCGAAGTCGCCGTCTCCCGTCGCGCGTGCGGGGTCGGCGCGCCAGCGGGTCTTCTGCGCCCCGTGCCTCTTGCGGCCGTAGTTGCGGGGCTCGGTGAACAGGAACCAGGGATGGCCCTCCGGCTTGTTCTTGGGGTAGTAGAGGTCCTTGGAGGTCTTGATCTCCTTTTCACTGCCGTCCTTCAGCGTCTGGGTGACGTAGGCCAGGCGCGGCATCTCGGCCTGGAAGCAGTTCATACGGATGATGCTGGCCGGCTGGGTTCCCAGGTCCTGGGCGGGAAGCCAGAGCCTGTCGTCGGACGGGTCCTCGGCTGCGCCCTGCTTGTTGTTGTGCAGGCCGGGCCACGCCCGGCGGCAGGCGTGGCCGTCGACGATCAGGGCGTAGGGCAGGCCCATGAGCTTGTCGGGCAGCTTGCGCAGGGCCTCGCGGACGTCTTGGCCGGCCTGTGCCCAGCGGGCGGTGTCGTCGTCGCCGTCCTCCTTGTGGAGGGGGTAGTTGAGGGAGTGGAAGAGGTTCTGGGCCTCGGCGTAGTCCCGCCAGCGCCGCTCCGGATCCAGGTTGGTCCAGGCGATGTGCCTCCACACACCGCCGGGGGTGCGCGGCGGGACCAGGCAGGCAGCGGTGATGATGCGCTTGGGCTGGCCGCGCAGGGCCCAGTCGGACTTCTGCTTGCGGATGTGGATGCCGCAGAAGGCCATGCGCGGGATCGGGTAGGGGTCGCCGGGACCGTAGAGAGCCTGCTCGAACCGTTGGTCGACGACTCCGAGGGAGCGGTGCAGGTCGAGCAGGCCCATGAAGACGGAGTGGTCGTCCCACGGGATGAGCGGGGCGGTGACGGTCTTCATCTCGTAGGCCGGCCCGCCCTCGACCCGCTGGTCCTTCCTTTTGTACTTGCGGCGGGCGCCGACCACGTACTGGGAGGGGATGCGGGCATCGGACAGGGCCCGCCGGGTCTGGTACTTGGCGTCAGCGGTGGTGAGTTCCCGGGCGATCGTGGAAGCGTTCTTGTAGTTCCGTGCGTCCTCGGAATCGGCGCCGGGCAGTTCGGTCTCGCACCATGCGGCGAGCAGCCAGCCCTCCCGGGCCGCCGATGCGCGCAGCTTGTCCAGTTCCCGGGCGCGGTTGACGTCGCTGCCGTGCCGCAGGAACTCCTCCGCATCGAGGAACACCATCTCGATGCCCTCGGCGAGCGGGTGGGGCTCCTTTTTCCCTGGATCGAACGCGTCCGGGTCCTGGCCGTACATGTGGGCCAGCCCCTTGAGCATGCGGATCCGGGTCTGCTGCCGGTAGTAGAGGCACACAAAGCGCAGCCCCTGGTAGCCGGCGCGGCTCACGCAGGCGCGGACGCTGGCGGGGGAGGGCAGGCCAAAGCCGTCGACGAACGAGACCTCGCCCTTGTGGTCCTTGTTCTTCTTACGGGCCTTCTTCTCCTGCTTGGCCGCCTCGTCCAGCTGCTCGAAGGTGCGCTGGGCGAAGACGTTGCCGTCCGAGTGCAGGACTACCGGTTCGACGACGTCCCCGAACACGGAGTGCACGTGCTCCAGGAGCATCCGCAGGTGATGGGTGCCGGCTCCGTCTCCCACAGTGTGCGAACGCTTCTTGGGGACGATGGGGCGGACCGTGCCGGGCGCGGGCGTGGTGAAGGACGCCTTCCTCTGGCCAGCCGCTGCGGCGGCCACCGCGTCCTTCTCGCTCTGCGCGCGCTCGTCGACCGCGCGCAGGGCCGAGCGGTCCGCCTCCAGCACGGACAGGATTTCCAGGGCATGCCGGTTGGTGCCGCGCAGCGCGCCCCGCCCCTGTAGGGAGACGGTGAGGATGGGCTTGTCGCCGCTCTGCTCCACCATGGCGGTCTTTGAGTAGATCAGCGTGTTGTCGATGCGCCGCATGTGGGCGTCGAAAAGAAACACCGGCTCGGTGAACGCCGGGTAGGTGACCATCTTGGCCGAGAGGTAGGAGTGCGCGTACTCGGCATCGGACCGGCTCGAATCCGTGGGCCACTGCTTGCCGACCTTGCCGAGGACCTCGGCGTCGATTGGGTGGCCGTGCCCCACGAAAGCGGGGCCGATGGGGTTGTTCCAGGCGATGACCTCTCCGGTGCTCACGGGGCGGTAGCGCACCGCGGCGGGCTTGTCCGCCCTCTGCCACCGCTTGGTGCGCTCGACCGGCTCGCCGTTCTTGTCGACCTTGACGGTGCCGTCCTCGTTCCGCTGCACTTCCCGGACGGGCTCCATCGCGTAGTCCAGGAAGTCCTTGCCCGCCAGCTTGATCGCCAGCAGCCACCTGACCGCCTCATACGCCCAGTTGGGCGGGTTGGGCACCGGCGGGTGCTCCTGCCCGGCCGCAGGCGACTGCTGGGGCAGCAGATGCTGCTTCAGGGCGAGGTGGCGCGGCTCGGTCTCGGCGACCAGGTCCGCGACCTTCGACTGCGTGGCGAAGGGAATGTCGGCCAGCGGTGTGCCCCGGCAGATTCCCTCCAGGTAGGTGAAGACCGTCTGCAGGGTGTCGGCCTCGACCTTCTGAAGCGTGACCATGAAGCGCAGCTTGCGGTCGATGTACACGTACCCGCCGGTGAGCTGTTTGAGAACGGTCGTCACGATCGAATACGGGATGAGGAAGTAGTCGGGTTCCTCGCCGGCGGTACGCAGGTTCTTCTTCGTCCGCCCGGCCACCTGGCCCAGCACGGCCCATTCGGCGCGGACGTCGTCGTGGAACTCCCAGACCCAGGCGTGCATGTCGTCGAGCATCGGCTCGACGCAGCGGAAGGCCAGGGTGTGGGCAGTCAGCTTTCCTGACGTGGTGCGTGGCGCCATGGCAGCGCTTCCCTCATTTCTGTTTCCCTCCCGGCACGCCGGAGCCCGGGAGAGGCCGGTCACGTCTGGGCGGGGTCGATTCCCGCGTAGGACAGGAAGGAGGACAGGGCCTCGCCGTACAGCTCGTTCATGAACGCGCGCTGCTGCGGCGTCCAATTGCCGTGGATGCGGCGGATGATGGTCGCCAGGTCCGCGCTGAACTCGGTGCGGTGCAGGGCATGGTCGACGATGTACAGGTTCATGTCGGTGTCGCCGCGGCGGGCCCGGCCGGCGAGCTGGACCAGATCGATGAGCATCCCGGCGACCAGTTCTTCCTGGAGCTCGTGCGCCATGTTGGTGAAACGGCTGGGCGAGCGCAGGATGCGGGTGATCTGCTGCCGGGAGGCTGCTTCTGCCTCCCGCAGAGCGGTGACGGGAGTGCTGCTGCCGCCCTCGGGCAGGGCGTTGATGCCGGCCGCGTTGACGCTGCCGTGCATCCACTCGATGTCCTCGATGCTGAGGACCGGACGGGTGCACAGGTAGATGTCCCGGACGGCGGAACGGCTTTCGACGAGGATGTTCAGACCGCGCGCGATGATCGCCAGGGGGACGATCAGGATCTCTCCGTGGTCGGGAAACCGCTCCAGTTCCTCGCGCACCATCTTGCGCACGAAGGAGGGAATGTGCTGCTCGTAGTCCTCGGGGCGGCGGCCGCGGACCACGACGCACACCCGGTGCCGCAATCCCTCGGCCTGGGCCAGCCCGGAAGCCAGATAGGCCGCCTGTTGGTAGGAGTTGACGGCCAGGATGCACCGGGCGCGGGTGTGCTCCATCTCCTCCAGGAACGCGAGCCGGTCGGCGAGGACCTGCTGGTAGAGGTTCTTGCCGAGGACGCGCAGGGTCTGCGGTTTGGCATCGCTGTGGATTCCGCCCACGCTGATCGCCTCACCGTCGCGGCTTCCCCCGGTGTAGCGGACGGGGCACGGCTCGGTGACGATCGACTTGGGCCGGGTGTCGGGGATCCACCACTTGACGGGGGCGTGGAGGTGTTCCTCGACGGCCTGCGGGAAGTAGGCGGTGGCCGACAGGCCCAGCACGGGCCGTTCGACTCCGGCTGTCATCAGGGCGGTGAGACCGCCGAGCTGGGCGGTGAAGGTGTGCGGGTCACCGGCGACGGTGCGGACCAGGAGTTCCGCCTCGCTCTCCCGGTTCTCCAGGCCGCGGACCTGGTATCCGTTCAGGGTGTGCCCGAGCATGGCCAGCGGATACAGGCCGACCACGGGGGAGTCCTTGATGCTTTCGAGGATGCGGCGCACCGATCCCAGGTCCAGGTGCCGCAGCCCCTGCGCGGTCCGCCGGGTGCGGCCAAGGGCGTCGTCGATCTCCTTCAGCACGGTGCGGGTGACCAGGAGGTTGACGGCGGCCGCCCGCTGGTCGCTGTCGGTAACGGTGTCCCGCAGCAGGTTGTTCAGCTCCTGCTGGACGAGCTGCAGGTAGTCCTCACCTCGCGGTGCGGCCAGCGCGGCGAGGGCCTCCTGGACGGCCTCCCAGTCGGCACCGTCAGGCAGCGGGGCATCTGCGGCGCTGGACGGCTCCTCGTGCCACCGGCCGGGCATGAGGGTGTCCAGGAGACGGAACATCTCCCTGCTGATCTCCTCGTCGCCGATCTCGCCGGGGAAGAGGACGTGCAGGAGTTCACGGTCGCGTGAACGGGCCAGCCGCCAGCCGTCGTTGCCACCCCCGCCGGCCGGGTTGTCGCGGACGTTGCGCGGATTCATCCGCAGCCGGGTACCGAGCGACAGGAGCAGGAATTCCGACATCAGACGGGCCTGGGCGACAGGATTAAGCAGGCTGTGCTCGTAGGAGGCCGGCAGCCGCCTGGCGTCACGGTCCAGATCGCGCAGGTCGCTGTCGCGTTTGCGGGAGGCGAGACTGAGCTCGCTGGTGCAGCGGCTGATCGCGGTCTTCTGGAAGGCGTCCACCTCATCGATGACGACGAGGTCGCAGCTGCGCAGGATCATCTCCAGCACCGACAGACCGCGTGTGCCGCGCGCCTCGCCCCGCCACTCGGCGCCGTCCAGCACCGCGCCGATCCGCAGCGAGCCGGAGATGAGATTGGCGTGGTTGGTGACGACGACGGAGGCGCTCGCCGCCTCGTAGAGGGGGGAGAACTTTCCGCACACGGGGATGAACGGGCAGGCGTAGGCCTTCTCCTCCTCCCCCGGACGGGTCAGGCCCAGGCAGTTCTCCTCCCCTGGCCGGTAGAGGCTGGAGGGTTCCATCAGCGGGCGCTGTCCGCAGCCGTAGGCGAGGTGGCCGATGTCGGCCCGCTCCTTCGGCGTCCACTCGGTGATCAGAGCGGACGTTGCGTACGAGGCGTAGTCCAGGGCCCGCTGGTGCCGGCTGTAGGGGGACATGAGCGGAACGCAGGAGGCGCGTTCGTCGAGGTGCCCATGATCGTGCAGGTAGGCGAGGTCGCCGTTGATGTCCCAGGCCATCGCCAGGGTGGACTTGGCGTCGGTCACCCCCAGGGCGATCTTGACGTCGTTCATGGCGGCCCAGGACGCCATCGCCCGCACCAGTACCGTCTTGCCGCTGCCGGTGGGCGCGTTGATGATCTGCAGCAGCCCCGAGACGGTCTTCAGCTCGACGACCGGCCCCTCGTCATGGCTCTTGAGGGCGGCAAGGAACTTCTTGAGCACTTTGTGCAGATAGCGGAACTCCTTGCCTCGCCCCTTGAGGAGTTTGGTGACCTCCTTCAGTTCCGCCACCGGGACGGTGAGCACATCCCGGTGCGCCCGGGTGGTCAGCTGCGGCAGCGCCTCGTGTCCGGCGGGTCCGGTGAATGAGGGCGTCCGCGCGAACTCGATCTCACGGTTGGTGGTGCCGTGCTCCTTGCCGAGGTAGGCGGTGCGCGTGCGGTAGACGCCGGGGCTCGCGAAGGGCAGGGCCCGGGGACGCTTGCCGAAGGTGAAGAACCGCTGGGTGACGCCGGCCGCGTACTCCAGCAGGTCGCCGCCGACGCGGGGGATGACACCGTCGGCCTCGAACGGGTCCTTTCCGGGGATGAGGAAGGATCCGCCGGACCGGTCGGCGCCTTCCTGGTCCAGGTCCATGGCGCCGAGGTGGGCCAGCGCGGCGGCCTTGAACTTGTCCGGGGCGGCGAGGTCGGACGGCAGAAGCCGCATGACCTGGGCCGTGACGCGTTTCTCATAGGGGGTGCACGCGCCCCAGGCGTCCCATGCCTGGGGTTTGCGGTGTGCGAAGTACGCGGCGTCCGTGAAGGCGGCCGTGATCCTGCCGTCGTCCCCGGTCCGGGGGAAGAAGTGGCCGGCCAGCGCGAGCGCCCCCAGCATGCCGGCTTCCTCTGCCGTCAGTTGGTCACTCACCGGCTGCTCTCTTCCTGCACCGTCCGCAGCACCCGCTCCAGGAAGTCCGTTGCGGTCGCGGCGCGCATGCCGTGCCGACGGCACTCCTCCGTCAGCTGCGGGATCTGGCTCGCCCGGTGGTCGGGGACGACGATCCAGCCGGCTTGGCCCTTGTCCCCGCCGTCGGCACGCAGCTTGCTCACCAGCTGGTTGGACCAGCGGTAGTCCTTGAAGTCCACGGTGAACAGCACCTGTTGCCCGCGCCCCTCCCCACGTGCGACGAGAAGGTCGTAGGCGTCGTTGTCGGGCCACAGCCTCACATGGACGCCGCTATTGGCCAGGCGCTCGGCCAGGACCTCGTAGAGGCGGACCTCGGGCAGCCCGGGGACGGTGGTATAGCGCCACACGTCCCGCGCCAGCGCCTTGTAACCCGCGACCGGAAGAGCCTGCGGAACTCCCGGCACGGCACCGGTGTACAGCGCCCGATGACGCGCAGACGGCGTCCGCACCTCGACGGCCTGGTCGAGTACGGGGATCTGGCCGCGGACCGGGGTGAAGATGTAGGACGCTCCCGTCTCGGCGTGCCAGGGGTAGAGGCACTGCACACTGCCCTGGGCCGTGCTGCCCTGCCCCTCCACCGTGATCTTCATCGGCCAGGCACAGGCGGGGCAGCGGAACCAGTACCCCTGGTGGGTCATGTACGTCGGGATGTCCTCAAAGAAGTCCAGCGCCGGGGGAGGCAGCCGCAGCTTGCGCAGTTCCTCGACCGTCACCGCCGGATGCCTGACCAGGTTCTCGCGGTGCACGTGGTAGTAGGTGCCCTTGAGGCTGGAGTACACGGTCTCCTGCTTGTACTCGCCCTGAAGGTCGGAGAGCGTCACCCGGCCGCGCAGACGGCCCACTTTCCGGGCGGCCCGGATGACCTGGACCACCTCGTACCGGTAGTCGAAGGCGTCCTCCGTGGTGAAGCCGTCCTTGTCGAGAAATCGCAGTGCGTCGAGCCCGGGCGGTGACGCCCAGCTGGGCATGAGCCCCTCCAGGCTGCCGGCCATGTCCCCGCTGAGCCGGTCCAGCAGATCCTCGAAACGGACAGGATGCCCGGGTCCGGCGGCAGCCATGAGTAGACCCTGCGCCTCCATGATCTGCACCAGCCGCTCGGCGCCGTCCAGTTGCGTGTTCGTCAGCGCATCCCCGCAGACGGCGAACGCCTGCGTCGCATCCAGCCCGGGACCCACCAGACGTTCCCGCGTGCCGCCCTGCTGGGCGTCATGCTCCTCGGTCACCTTCGACACTCTAAGACAACTACCGGACCAATCATGTGCAAAACAGAATTCGGGACCGCGCGGGGGACGACGGCCTCACGTCGCCATCAGCCGTGCGGACTAGGCGCGTTGAGGTCCGCCGGATGCCTCCCGGCAGGACAGGACGACCTGCCCGGCGTCGACGTCCGGGTACAACTCCTGGTACGCATCACGGTGATCGCGGATATGGCGAAGACCCGACTCGGTCACGAACCACCGGTACGGACCGTGCTCGGCCCCCTCCGGATGCCTCAGCTCGATGAAACCCCGCGACGGGGACCCCCCGCCCGGGCTCCGCCCGACGGCCAGAAAGTGCGGTCCCCGGCCGGCAAGAGAGCCGTCCACACCCTCGCTTCCCGCGAGAGCAACGCGCACGAGGATGCGCCACAGCCACCGAGACATCAGGGGAGGCGGCGGCCCCTTCTCCCGGACGACGCCGAGCGCCCGGCGCGCCACGGCCCGTCCACGGCGGGTCAGTTCCACCCGGGTCCGCCTCACCTCACCCAGCCCCTGAACGTAAACGCGGTCCCGGTAGGTCACCACCAGACGTCTGCGCTCCAGGGCAGCGACCGACGAACCGGCCCCCGGATCGTGGACACCCGCCTGGCGCAGCCTGCTCTGGATCCGCGTGTACCCCACCAACTCCGGCGGGGCATACAGAGCCAGGTCCATCCGCCGCCAATCGACGGCCTTACGCCCTGTACCGCCCAGAAACCGGCGCTGCTGTTGGTCCTCCTCGGCCTCCTGGTCCTGCTGGAAGATGCACGTCAGATAGGTGCGCTGGCGGCCGTTGAGGGCGTCCCACACCTTCTGCGCAGCAGAACCCGTGTCCCTGGCGGCCCGTTCCGGAAGGAGGGGGACGACATCGGTGGGGCGGGTGCGGCGCCAGGCATCCATGACCACCCGCTCGGGCACGCCGTACGCCCCGGCCAGAAGGCGGACAAGCCGCCCGGCACCCTCAGGCGTGCCCCACATCCGGTTCCGGACGGTCTGACCCCGCTCCAGTTCCCTGAGCTTGCGCCGCTCGGGGCCAAACTCTGCCCCTCCGCGCTGCCGGGCGATCGCCCGGCACGCCTCGGTCGCACTCAGCCCGGCGTCACGCCGGAGCTCCTCGAGCGTTTCCCTTCCCCGCACTCCTGCGCACAGATCCTGGGCATCGCAGTCCAGTGCCCGCAGAAGTTTCCCGAAAGCCCGCCCGGCAGGAACGTGTGTCCCCGCTTCCCAGTGCTGGACAGCCCTGTCGGTGACTCCGACGGCACGCGCTAGTTCGTCTACCCCCAACCCCCTCATCGAGCGCCAGTGAGCCAGCGCTGCGGGGGAGAAGGGCCGTGGCGACATGCCTCCAGCAAAGCGTGACGAAGACTTTGTCGCAAGATGACGCACCAAATAATGTCGGAGAGATCCATAATTATCCGATCGGTTCCGGGAACCACTGCGGATCGGCAAAGCGAACGGCATCACCGATCCAGGCACGCCCTGCGCCACCCGGCGTAGGAGGTGAGAACGCTGCCGGTCACCACCAGGCGGGAGTGCCCTCGGCGGTCAGCCCGTTCACCAGCATCGCCTGCCACTGCCGCCCGGGGTCGTCGTCCTTGCGCCGTGCAGCCAGGTCCTCCAGCGCTTGCCGGTCACCCGCATCGGCAGCGAGCCGAGCGAAGTGTTCGGCCCGCGTGAACTCGCCCGCCACTTCCAGATGTTCGGCGAGCAAGCCCGGCGCCCATGCCAGGGCCTCGTCGTAGGCACGCCACAGCAACGGCATTACCTGCTCGCCTGTGCGGTGTTGTGCCAGGCGGCGCAGCGCCCAGGAGCGCTGGCCGGCCGGTGCCTGCCAGGCGAGCTGCTCGGCCGCCTCCAGCCAGCCCTCCTGCTCGCGGCCCCGGACCAGCTCCCACAAGGGCGTGGTGTAGCCGCGTGCCGCAGCATGCAGAGCCCACTGGTCGGCCGCACCGGCCAGACCGGCCCGCTCCACCAGCGCCCGGACAGCCTGTCTCACCCGGGCGGCCGCCGCACGCTCCAACAACACCCGGCGCACGGCATCCGGAACCTGCTCGTCGCGCAGAGCACGGTGAGCCAAGGCCCACAGCGCCCACGGGTTCGCCCGGGCCACTTCACTCTGCAGCAGCGACTCCGCCTCCTGTCTCTGCCCGCGCTCGCGCAGACGCAACTGCTCCAGCGCCCAGGCGTTCCCGGCCTCCGCGACCTCCCTGAGCGCACCGTCGCCCGCCGTCGCACCCTGCGTGCCGTCCAGCAGAGCCACCAGCTGGCGCAGCGCCCACGTCTGTCCGGACGCCATGGGCAGCACGGCCGGATCGAGGTACTCGCGAAGCGACCGGCCGCCCATCTCGAAGTCGATGAGGGCCACTCCGGCTTCCCGCTGCCGACGGCGGCGTTCGAAGACAGCGATCGCATCCCGGTACAGGCGGGCGGCATCCGCGCTGCGCCCGTCGGCCTCAGCCTGCTCGGCGAGCTCCTTCAACGGGGTGGCTTCGCCCGCGGCGAAGGCCTCCAGATCGCCTCGCTCGCGCAGGTCGCCCGCGTAGGCGCGCAGAACCTCCGGATCGCTGCACCGGGCGACCTCGGCATACCAGCGGGCCGCCTCCTGTGTCTCACCGTCCAGCATCAGGGCGCGGGCCAGATGCAGCTGGGCGGTCGCGTTGCCCCGGCCGGAGGCCTCCCGCACCAGCTGTTCGGCCTGCTGATACTCCTCCTGCTCCAGCAGCGGCATCAGCAGATCCTCCAGAACATCGCCGTCACCGGCGAACGCGGCCTGCTCCTGGACACGGCGGACTTCGCCGGCCCGCTGACGCTCCTGCCACAGCCAGGCCAGAGACTGCCCGGCCTGAAGGTCACCCAGATCCAGAGCCCGCTGATACAGGCCGACGGCCTCGGCATCACGCCAGCGTGCCTGCGCCGCCTGTCCCAGCGCCCGCACGAGGTGAGCATCGGGCAGGTGGCTGCGGGCCGCGCGCCAGAACGAGGCCGGGGGAGCGGAGAACCGGCGCTCCATCCGCCCGACATGGTCCATGTAGTCGGCCAGCCGGAACCCGTCCCACCCGCTGCCCGCCGGCCGGGCCCGTACACGGCTGAGCAGCCCCCGCACGCCCTTGCTCGGCTGCTGCGTGTAGGCGAGGGCATCCTCCAGCCAGTCCTCGCCCAGCGCGTCGTAGGCATCGTCGCTGAGATAGCCCTCGGCCGCGGCCTGGAGGAACTCCTGCTCCACCAGCGTCACGCCGCCCAGCCGGCTCGCGTCCATGGCGGCACTGATCACCGCACGTGCCGCCGCCGGGGCTGTACGGTAGCGCTCCAGCAGGGCCGGAGCCCCTGCCAGGTATTGGGTGATGCGGCCCTGCGCGGTATGCGCCAGCGCGTCGGCCAGCCGGGGATCGTGGCCGCCCACCGTCCGCGCATCCTCCAGCTCCTGCGCCTCGAACGCAGCCGGCACGTGCACGGCCTTGCCCTCGAGCAACGCCCGCGCCTGCGCGTACGCATCGGGCCTGCCCGCAACGCGTGAGGCGGTCAGCGTGTCCCAGAACTCCGGCCAGACAGTCCCCAACACCAGCACCGGCCCGTTTGTGCTGTCCTGCAACATCTCCCGCAGACCGGCCGCAACCTGCTCAGCGCCCGCGCCGGCCTGCTCGCCGACGTACTGCTGCAGCTCGTTGAGCCAGATCGCGGTACGCGGCGCGATGCCCTCCTGCAACGCGTTCGCCAGAGCCCGGGCCGGCGACGGGTCGAGCGGATGCCACAGCCGCCACCCGGCCGGCAGCTCGGCCACCGCCTCCCAGCACGCCCTCGTCTTGCCCGAGGACGACTCACCGACCAGCACCACCATCCGGCTCGCACCGCCGACGGTCTGTTCCACCACCCCACGAACCACCTCATCGTGGGCGCGCCGCACGTACAGCGGCAACGCCCCCGGCACCGCAGCCGTCACGTCGACGGGCCGGTGCACCTCCCACTCGCTGAACGCCTCCTCAGGCCGCAGCTCGGCCACCAACCGGCCCCGGACCGGCGCCCGCAGCGCGGGCCCGTCTCCCGGGACCGGGCGAGCAGGACGGCCGCCACGCCGCTGCCGCCGCTCTTCAACGGCGCCCTCCCACAGCCTCAACCACCCCCCAGGCGCCCCCGCACGGCCCGCCTGGCGAGCCTGCTGGGCGAAGAAGGAGACCAGGAACTGCACCACCCGCGCCTGCGACAGCACGGACCGCCCCGCCAGCCAATCACTCAATGAGGACGTACTCAGTCCGACGGACGGCCGCTGCAGCCGCCCCTGACGCACCACCGCCGCCAACGGGGGCGAACCCGCCCTCTCATACAGGTCCTTCAGCATGGCCGCGAAAGCCCGCGCCGCCGTGCCCTGTTCCACCCGCACCCCTGTATCCACCCGTCCGCCCACCCCTGCCCCGGAAAACCCGCCATATGGGCACTGACCAGCGTAGACGCTCCCCGCCCTCCATCCGGAACATCGCCGGAAACCTGCCGGACGGAACCCAATAAGGCCACCAAGAGCCCCGCCGCACCGGCGGAACACCCAAGGAGGCCACGCCCATGTACCGACTGCTCGACCTGCTCAACAGCCCCCTCGCCACCACCCTGTTGGCGACCCACTCCCTCACCGTCGGGGGACTCGCCCTGACCGCCGTGTACGCACCGACGGCCCAGCGCCGGCAAGCCGCCCTCAAGGCACTGGCCGTGCTGCTCGGCCGCTCGCCGCGCTCTCGCGACTGAGCATGGCCGCCCGGACAACAGGCCCCAAGCCGGGCTGAGCTGGGCGTAGCTCCTCTGGAGGACGACCCCGCCAATGTCCCAGCTCAGCCCGTCCTTCCAGAGGAGCTGCACCCCCGGCATGCAACCATCCGCGTGTTGGCCCGTGGGCGGGCGAGGTCAGTA
>Ga0307514_10000617_pt1 | contig 65966 bp, 74 predicted proteins | sample 16_EM_MG_FD_203088 | JGI IMG/M metagenome (GOLD analysis project Ga0307514, IMG submission 203088) | Populus trichocarpa ectomycorrhiza microbial communities from riparian zone in the Pacific Northwest, United States - 16_EM | ecosystem: Host-associated > Plants > Roots > Unclassified | place...
TCTATTTACAAATTCTTGTGGCAGTGTGACAAGTTCTGTGGTGCTGAGTTGCATATAAATAGCAGTACTTTGGAGATTGTGAGAGTACCATCCTTCAGCCCAGTGGCAACCACCTTACCACTTCCCATCTACCACACCACAACAACCATGAGCAGAGAAGCCCTCAGACCTCGGAACCTTAATGTCAACTACCTACCCCCACCACTTATACTCTCATCTCCACCATCCTCACCAAAAAATGTAAAAAAACAAAGTGCCAAGTGTCGCATCATGGACAATCACTCTGGTCCAAAGCGCACCTCCTCCCAACCACCACCACCACCTACAGTGGTACAGCATCAACCTGTCATTGTACCTGATGTGTCTTCACTCACTACTGAAGCTCCACCTGCAATGCTCAACCCTGACGATAATTATAGCTCCTCAGATGAGGCATATATTGAGCCAGCCGAGTCGATCACAGCTGGTCACTCGGCGAAGCTGCGCAAGAAAACACTCAAAAAACTGATTCAACATTTGCCAGATCCTGCTAAGCTTCCCACATTCGACCCTTTACAACCAGTTGTCCCTCCTCAGAAAGCATGGAACTGATTGCCCATCTTATTCTCCGAGCTGGATGTCATTACTCCAATTCAAATCTTCAATCTCTTTCTTACCAACTTCATTATGGGACAGCTTGTAGCCAACACCAATTCCTATGCCCAGCAGCAGCTTCTTGGGCCAGAGAAGAAGCAGCAGTGTTCCTGGCAGCCAGTTACTGCTCAGCATCTTTATCTCTGGCTGGCAATTCAAATTCATATGGGTCTGATTGGAGTTCCTCCTGAGAGGTACTGGATGAAGGATGGAGTTTATCTTCCCAAGGATGGATTACCACCAGCTGCCTACATTGGCAAGACTCACTTTCAGGAGATCCGCCGCTTCTTTCATGTTTCTCCATACAATTCACCAACTGAAACTCCTAAAGGCCTACCTTGTTGGCATTCAAAGGTGGATATTCTACTGGAGCAACTGCGGTTTTTCTCGCAGCAGTACCGAGTACCTGGCAGCAATGTTACTATTGATGAAGCCATGATTCTATTCACTGGCAGGTCAATTCACATTACAAAGATGCCAAACAAGCCAATTAGTCAAGGATATAAGTTTTTCTGCATGGCAGAGAAGGGCTATGTCTGGGAGTTCCACCCATCATCGAATGCAGTTGGAGGGGATTCTGTTGATGTAGCATCCCATCTGTTACAGCTTACAGACACTGGAAAAATGGTTCACCACTTGATCAGACGTTTGCACCAGAGGCATCTGTTACGGGGGTGTATACCCTAAGTAACTCCTTCTAGTATTTGCTGATACCAAGTACTCAGGTCCACGGCCGTAGATCCTATTCCTCTTCTGAACTGCCTTCTTCGTCGTCTGAAGTCTCGGCTTCGCTAACTGACTCAACTTCTACAGGCTTCTGATACTTTTTAGCCTTAGGATATGGGGCAGTTCCTATATCCAACTTAACGGGTCAGATGCAGTCCTTAACCCTATGGGTTCCTTTCCTATCGGCAGGCCAAGCACAGCATAAACACTCGCCGGATATTTTCCGTCGTTCTATCTCGCTTACTGCTATTCCTTCCGTTCGGGAATAGTCCTTAGGCTTATTTCTCTTCTTCCTGATCCTAAGCGATTCCTTGGTTGACACTAATGGGTTGATTCGTCCAGTCTTAGTTTTCCCAATGGCTTTAAGCTTTGCCGGATCTCGCAGTCTCCTGGAGTCTCGCAGGAATTCTTCGCACTCTTTAAGCACTCTATTCTTTCAACTGGAATCACTTTCCTCTTGTTGTTCCGGAATCGTAGCTGAAGCTTTGAATACTGACGACTGCTGAGTTTCTTGGATATCCGTTGGTTCGATGGAATTCGCCTGATATCCTCTAGCCTGAATAATATCAATGTGGGCTATTAATCCTAACTCAAGTCCTATGACTGACGCTAGCCACCAAACGCACTGAGCCACAAATATCTGTTTAGATTTCCTAGTGTAAGATATAATCTTTTCTAAGGCGTATATTATAACGTCGTTGTCGTTCTCGAAGGTTATTGTCATAGGCTACTTAGAATAACAATGGTGCGGGGCTGCCGCTACACAAAGCTAATAGATTCTAGGTATAGATAAAGTAGGTATAGGTATCATAAAAACACAATAATAAATAAGGATATTTCTCCGCTGGTAGGTGTTGTTTTTCTCTCACTGTTCGAGCTTGTCTTCCTCATTGCCGGAACAATGTGATCTCTTTATAGTCCCTTAGCTTACTCTAACTGGAACTATGATTTAATCCCTCAAATGATAGCCACGTATCTAAGCGTCTTACGGCCCGATGCCCGTGCTTCAACTAGCGATGGCCACGCGTCCCTTTGGTTATCGTGTTCATGCATGATATCATATCGGCTCATAAATCAGATCATAACTTCAACTTTGACATCTTGCAAACATCTTCGATCGGTAGTTGGAACGCACACCCTCAGTAACATGTCTGCGTAAATTAATCTTCAATGAAATCAATAACTCATAGTCTTACGTGGTTAATATCCACTGCTATGCCAACGTAGAACTCGTGCGCGTAATTAACGTTGCGGATCTTAAGCCTGATCAAGTCAATGAACAGTCTCCGCTCCTGGCGTAAGCCAATGCACAAAATTCCCTCAGTCCCATGTGCTTAGGTCTCTGCATTACCGGTTTCTCATCACCCGGACGTGCCCCATACAATCGAGAGGCTCGAGAGTGGGGAGCCCTATACTAGCATGACTGCCGTGTACTTCCGTACAACCGCATAGTATCTGAGAAATGAATCTGGTTGAGAACAATGTGCTCGGCAGGACTTGGTCCTTTCGATCTGGCGACAATGTTGCATCATCAAATCAGCTGCCGAAGCACTCTGCTTTCAATGAATCCGCGAAGCCAAAAGCTTGCCCAATCGAGACATGATTAGCATGACCCCGCTAAAGGCCATACCACATGGTACAAGTACCATTACACTGCTAGGAGAGAACCCCTAACAGCATCAAAAGCTCTCCTTCAATGTATACATGGACAACTTCTTCACAACACAACCTCTGCTGGCAGAGCTTCGTCGGATGGGGATAGGAGCATGTGGTACATGCAGACAGCAGTTTAGAGGATTTCCCAAGGAGCTAAAGGTTGGGAAGAATGCCAAATTGCCATATCATTTTCGAAGTAAAGCTGTTAATGATGGGGTTGCAACCCTGCTATGGATGGACAGTTCACCTGTTACCATGATGTCTACAATCCACCCTCTAAGTGGTGAGGATTCACTCGTACTGAGAATGAGAAAGCATCCAGGCAACAAGAGTACCAATACAAGTGGAGCAAATTCCACATTTCTTCCTGGAGAACGCCAGAAAGAGCTTGATATACCTGTTATTGTTGATGCCTACAACCAGCACAAGGTGGGAGTGGATGTAGCTGACCAGTATCAAACCTATTTTGATATACAGCTTATATCCAGATGCAATTGATATCCACTTTTCTAATGGATTCTGGAGACAGCCCTTATTAACAGCCTTATAATCTATTGAGATCTGCCAGCAATCAAAGAGTGCACTGTGGATCACTTTGACTTCCATCTCTCCATTGTGCATGACCTTCTGCAAGCTGGAAGTTCATCAACAATGAAAAGTTCCTCCCGCATTCTGGCTTCACAGAAAATCACTCGGTCGGCTCCCCCACACAATCTTCCCTGCCCCCACTGCCTACCAGGCAAGTTACCAAGCACACCCCCCTGCCCCTCTGCTGAAAGGTACCAGGAATGCATTCCCCACTTTGGATGGAGAGTAGAGTAGATTGTTTCCTTTGCAGGTGGAGAAGAAGTCAGGGTGGTAGTGGAGAAGGCATGAAAACCAACATAAAGTGTGAGGACTACAATGAGGCTTTATGTTTCACACCCAAACGAAATTGTTTTCATGAATTTCACCATATGTAGAGTATTTCTATTTATTCTGGGGGCATTTGGCTGGATTGTGGTTGTGTGATGTGTATTTTAAAAGCTGGCCCATCTGTGGGCCCAAACCCGGTTACCGGCAAAGGGATAGGTTTAGTTTATGGGTTCAGCTTGTAGGTACTCAAGCAGGCTCCCGTCATAAAACTCCGGGTCGCGGATTGCTGTGGGAAGGTTTGTGGTTTATTTGCTTTGGAAAGATTCAGCTTCTTTCCCTTTTTTTTGGTCGTCGTGTCTCCCTTCATTTATAACCCCCAACTTCTCTCATCGTTTCTTTCTCTTTTTCACCCCAAAGAAGACCAGAATTACCGAACTACCCCGAGCGATCACTCTGCTCAATTGACCATACTCTCCAGGCGCTGAGATCACATCCATTTCGCTCCCACATTCCTACATCAATTTACCTCAACCGAATCTCCTGACTTGCTCATAACCCTCAGTGAATATGTCGAGTACAATCGTCATAGATCTTATCACACCATCACCATCCGCCAGAAAGAAGTTGCCTCTCTCTAAAGGGCGCCCAACAGCTTTCGAGCTATCCAGGGTATACCACCATAACCGCAAACCAACGAAACCCATACCAGCGCCACCGCCACCACAACCACAACCACCGCAGGATGATTGGATTTCAGACGACGAAGTAAGTAACTATGGTGCGTCTTGTTCCCTCCTCGAAACAATCGCCAATTTGCAGCCAACCAATGCTTGCAGAGACAGAAACGCGCTTCGTGCCACCAATCACTCCTGCTAAGCTCCAAACGCCTGCTCGGAAAGTATCACGATTGCAAAAGGCTAAAGACCTTGAAATCCAAGCACTGAAAGAGCAAATAAAGCTGAAGGACGTGGAAATTGCCCGTTGTAGGCTCTGGCTTCCCGTTGATTGTCGATTCCTGCGATGATGCTGACACAACACGTAGTAAAGGCAATCAGTGGAGAGACTTCGAAGATTCTACGGCGAGCTTACCAGCAGCTTTTGAAGGACAAAAGAGAGGAAAAGCTGCGGCAGATGGCGCTGGAGAAGCTGGAGAATTTTTGGGTTACGCTGTAACTATCTGGATGATATTGTAATAGCCTCGTCAGACACACTTTTCACGTCTTAGGCCTCCCCATTAACCTCATAGCCGACTTATCTGCAGCTATGCTTCTTGTTGACAGTAGGGCTTTTCTCACACTACCGTTTTAACACCTTCAGATTTATCGAGGCACGTCTCTTTCAACTTAATTCCTCCACCATTGAACACCAGAGATGGAGGAACTTCCCCTTAGTTTTCTCCTCCGTCTCCTCCTCAATCAATAGCGGCAATTGTGGCCTCAATCCGGATGTACACCTACATATCTGGGCTTCTGATAGTAGAAATTTCTCCAAATACCTCCAGCCACCTGCCGTCGGATGCATAGCTTTGATTTTTAGCACAACAGATTATTCCGGGACCGAAGGCTAGTTTTTACTTGTGTTGCAAATATGAAGGGGATAATCGTGTGCGTGTATAGACTTAAGGTATAGAGAGAAGCGAAGGAGAAATAGTCGAGATATACAGGAGACTTGTGTGCAATACCATCAGCACTAGCTACAGTGAGTTTGTATCAAGTCTGTAGCACGTCTCAGGTCTTACATATGTTGCGAATGTAAAGCGGAAGAAGTCTATTGAACTATCTAAGGGAGAATCTCTGTTTCTATATACAAGAAAGCCTGGAGCTCTGTGGAAGTCTATGGAAGTCCATGATTGGAAATACCTAGTGGCGGAGCCGGTGACGAGTGAAAATTCGTGTATGAGTCTACGAGTATGAGTCCGCAGCTTGTGAGTCAATTCGCTGACCTCCAGTGTATCGGTGACTTCCTTCCAGGCCATATAGTAACATATGTTGCATGTGTACTTGGATCGTGAGTCTCAGCACCGTCTGATGTCTTGTATGAGAATGAAGACTTGTATGAAGATGGTGGTTGTATGAGGATATGCATCAGGACCAGGGTGATGCGTCTCATGCCAGAGCATACGCGTACGCATATGGGAGATTGTACATATACGGGCCTCTGGCCCTCGAGATAGAGAAGCCAATCAAGAAGTCACCGAACCATCCAAAGTAACAACATATGCATCAGCATGTGTGAGTGATAGCTAATGACCCTTGTTAAGATTAGCAGATGAAGAGAGGGAACTAAGGGAGCTTAAAAATGGAACAAAAGAGAGCACGGATGCAGAGTAGGTGAATGTAGAGTTAAGTGGTGGTGATGGTGATGGCGGGGCCGAGACTATTTACTTACTAGAAGCTTTCAAGTCACCGCCGAAGGGCAGGGTCTAAATGACAATATGACTGTACCTCTAGATTAGCAGACCGAGCCCAATAATATTCTCCAAGCTATGTACCAAAATGGTGATGTGCGAACCTCATCTGTCGGTACTGCGTACCCTAACCCCGGTTTGTGACTTGCATTAGGTGCTTCCCACGCCTCGGAACTGGCAACATTATTCTCCTTTGGCTCAATCCCAGATGTGAACAACTCAACCCGCCACGGCTGCGTCGTACACAACTCCAAGAATGGCCGCTCTCTGTAGCCATGGGCTAGGTCCTACCGGGGGTGAACAGATTCCAACAATCGGGTTGGCCAGGTTTGTTGGATCTTCGGACTCAATTGACATATCCACTACTAATTTCTCATTGACAGTGTATCTACACAGAAAACCAGTTTTTCATAGCTTTGTCAATGTGCGTCTGGGTGTACGGAGATTCATGTGGAGAGCTCATCGTTGCGTTCTTCTGTATCTGGCATATACATGCAATCAAATTGTTCATTAGGGAAAAAACTTTTCCTAGTGATCTCTCTCCGACGTATCCTTGCTCTCCGGCGGTTGAGCGGGGCTTGTATTGGTGGCCAGATTTTCTTTCCTGTGCTTTGTACGTGGTTTCTAAAGGTATCTGGGTGCAAGTACATTGCAGTACATCTAGGACATTTCTATTCGCTGTCTGTTTTGTGGATGATTAATCATCGTTGATTGTTGAAGACAGTCCTTACCATGCGGTCGGTCGGTGCAAAGCTCTTGAGGATGTTGGCACTAACTGCTTATAGTAAATTAATTGCGTCAAAGTTGCAAAGCAGAGTCCATACTTATCAGGCGCTGGGGGCGCTTTCACTACTCTACAATACCCTTTGAAGAGGGTAAAGAAGCCGGGTGCCTCTGCAATTATTTCCCAAACCTGGATGCAGCAAGGGATGTGGCGACCACATCCCTACGAGGGGGTGGGAGGATTAATTAAGTGGGTCCAAGGACTGTTATTGTGGGAGGGGTTGCTTTTGCATTTTGTGTGTTGTTCAAGTGTTTGGTTTTGGTTCCGTCTCTGGGTTTTTTCCGCCTTGATACAAACTGTTGAATATGGAGGAGGAGGGAAGCGGAAGGGCGTGAAAATCAGCATTCCTAGAAGCAAGTTTGTGAGTTAATTAATGATCTGAAAATGCAGAAATAAGACAAGTTGCAGAGATGATGGAGGGGTTTGGTGATAGAGCACGAAGATACTGTGAAATCGAAATTGAACTAATGTAGATAGCCGGAAGCACGTGTTGGTGGGTAAGATAGAGTACTCGTACATCGCTTGGCAAATCTAATCTAACTTATCCACCGTACTTCAGCTACCTATTTATGCTTCCGCCCCGCGCCCAGTCCCAGTGATCACCATCGCCTTCATAATTTACGTCCTACTTTTACTCTGCCAACTAAATCGCCTATGCCTACTAACAAACCGACTGCTGCGCTGCTGTGGTCGGCCAGTTGTCACAACGTAGCCTGTGATATCGCGCGCCGATATGCCACCTTATCTTCCAAATTCAGCCCCCTCAGCTGGTAAAACGAAGCCGTGACAGTTCTTCGCACTCCAGTGTATGAGAACTACACCTACCACATCGAGCGCGAGTTCGGGCTTTACAATCCTGGACAATATGGACACCTGAAAGGCGAACGCGAAGAGATGATACTTTTTGTTACTGACGAGGGCGTATGCATATACAACTACGATTTTGAGATCGTGCGCTTGATATCACAGACATTTGATGGTGCTGTGCAGGTATTCATGGGGGAGATGATGCCAGAGGGACCTTACCGGTATTGCGGAGAGGTCTACACCATTACTAGCAAGGATACATTTTTGCATCTTAGGGAATTCGCTAGCTATTCCAAACAATATCCAGAGTCCAATAATGAGCAAGAAGTTTGTCAATCATAGCGAATGAATCGGGTGTGCAAAGTGATCCAAGGAGTGCACGGACAGGAGTAAGGTAAGCCAACCAGGGAAAGCTGAGGCCGGGATATGGCAAGGGCTACAGACAGTTTGTACAAGATAAGGTTGTCATTTATGCGACTAGAAATGATCTGTAGGATGGAGGGAAGGGAATATATAAATAAGGAGGATTGTAAGGTTCCAAATGATCGAGTTGGGCTTAGAAGGCAGTTAGTTTACATTGATTGGGATTTCAGTTTGTTCTCTTTGGGTATAGACTGTTCTTTTTGGAATGGAAGGTACTCGATGTTCTCGTCTTGCTTTTTGTTTGCTTCGAGCTCACCCTTCTCAAGCTACTATGGCTGAGAACAAGAGGGATAAATCATATCGTCATAGTACTCGTACAATTGCACATATACAGTATACAACAGAGATCACCACTAATTACACGGGATAGTTACCTCATCCAGATGCCCCGGCAGCTGAAAGACAAATGGCAAAGTCTCGTTAGAAAGCACAAGATATATCTCTGTTAATGCAACCAACTGGTTGTAAGGACACACATAAGGTTGTAAGGACACACATAATAGTACGACCACTAGCGTGTTAAGAAGCAGCACCCGCCCTGATCAGCTGTACCGACCGAAGCAGATATTGTCATCCCTTCTCTTTGGGCTGTCCGATCACCTCTCACATGATATGGGTGGCAGTACCCAGGCAGCCGTCACTCTACAACCCATTCCATAGGGTTTCATCATCACATTCATCCCCTTCAAAGAGATCAAAACAATCGTCTTCTACAGATCACGTGTAATGTATACCTAATAACGTGCCCGTAGATACGCTTGTAATCGACGTAGGATCAATTGGATGCTGTGGCAGCTCAGGACCCAAATGTGATTCACGCAATCTTATCTTTCGACTAGCAAGTTGGTATTTAGCACTTGTACAGGCTTTTCTTAAAGTGTGAGAACGGATTGATGTGGCTGGTCTTCGCTGGTGAGAGGGTATCTGAATGGTGGCACAACTAGGCGTAAGTCGAAGACAGTATATGCCCTGATGAAGAGATACGTTGAAGTGCCGAGGAACAAGATGAAGTTCTACTGCATGCATGTCAGGAAGCGTGGTAGATGCAAAGGGATCGTAACGAAGGGGATGACGGGTAGCAGGAGTGGAGCTCCGCCATCTAGCCGGCCAGCCCGGAGGCGGAGGGGATTAAGGGGCTGTCATACTCTAAGTAGAGTGAATACAGTATGATTAAAACAAAAAAACAAAAGGGATCGTAACAAACCTCGAAGGTCGTAAATATGCAAGAGTACAGCTGCGATAGTGACTAGTCCAATGGATTGGTTGTGGACAAAAACTGCAGCCAGATTAGCTTGCTAGTAGAGTTTGTTTGTTTGTAATCATATTGCATTCGGCCGCTGGCGGCCATGGCATATACGTAACATGTTTCCTCCTCGTATCTCCTGTAACACAAAGAAACAAAAAGCAAAGTTGCGAGTCCCACTTCCCCTAAAAACAAAACAAACACTGCCAAAAAGCAATATCCATCGGCAAAAGTGCAAATCGACTATAGGCAGCGCTACGCGCGCACGCGCACACGCGCAGCTCATAGCAAGCTTCCCGTGGACCCCTGCGCGACGCGCAGTCTATAGTCATCTATAGTCGATTCATAGAGATGTGCGCGTGGGCCTATGGAACTATATACGGCTGGCGGCCGGAGATGGACCTATACCTGTCTTTACTACCTGCAGTCTTCGCTGTTATACCGGTACTGTACACACTTTCACTACGAGCCCGCTTGAGAGCCCGCTGGCGCTTGAGAGCCTGCTTGAGAGCCTGCTTGATAGCCTGCTTGAGAGAGCCGCCCTTGAGAGAGTTGCGCTTGAGAGAGCTGCGCTTCGGGAGGAGTAGAGTTTTCCACGGGAAGCTTTTGGCTGATGGAAAACTCTAAGTCTGTGGAAGCTTTAGCTAATAGAAAGCTCTAAGTCTGTGGAAGCTTTGACGCTGACGTTGACGTAGCCAACCTACTTGTCTAAGTGCTTCTGGTACTATGATCACCATCACCAATACCATCGCCATCGCCATCGCCATCATCACCATCACCCCCGGACCGAATGCGCACACATACGCCCAAAATCGATGGGAAGCGGGCAGCAGATTCCGCAGAAAAACCTGAGTCGGAGATCTGCTCTCCCCAAGATCCAATTGTCTACCTTTCCTGCAGAATCTAAGGCTGCAATTGTCAACACCATGACCTTGAGGCATCGTGAGATCTTGTCGCGGTGGGCGCGCTAAAGATAAGGTTCAGACTATGATATCGACCGACGTCATGATTTCGGCCACCATATGCCGCCCGCCACACGCCACACGCCACACGCCACACGCCGCCCGCCTCACACTGCCCGCCTCACACCACCTGCCACACGCCTCCTGGTGCCTGGCACCTGCAACTCAGCAAGTCTCTGGACCGAGCATGCAGGAGTATACATGAGAGCATATAGTCAAGTGAGATGGAGAGTGTCTTGCCTCTTGAGAGTATACTTGAGAGCGTAGAGCCAAGTAGGCTGAGAGTGTGCCATCGAGTGCAATTGAGAGCGTACTTGATAGCGTGCTCGAGAGTGTACTTGAGAGCGTACTGGGGAGTGTACTTGAGAGCGTACTCAGAGATGTACTTGCCACATCATTCATCAGTACTCTTTAAGGTGTCAATTTGAAGCATCACTTGCTAGTAGAGTTGGATGTGAGTAGAGTTTACTTGAGTGCAGCGAGTCGAGCATGTTGTTGTTGTTGTTGTAATCATATTGCATTCGGCCGCTAGCGGCCATGGCATATATCCCATACATATTTCCTCCCCGCTTCTTCCGTAACATAAAGAAACAAAAGCAAAGTCGCGAGTCCTCTTTCCCCAAAAACAAAAAAAAACCGCCAACAAAACAACATCAACTTTTACACCCCCCCATCACTCGACTCCTCGTGATCTGAGTTCTCCGCCTCCTCCACCACTCCACTAATTCTGCCCACATCTGTATAACAAAGAAAATCTAACAGTGCGCGCGAACATTTTTCTTCCGCAAAAACAAGAGACATCGGAGTCGAGCATGTACTTAAGTATACTAAGTCTAAACCATCTAATAGCACAACCACAACCCCTAAAGTTTAAAAACTTATTTGACAGAGCAAGAGTAGGGATAGTAATTATTTGAATTACAGCCTATATAGTGGTCAAATCTTCTTCATGTTGCATGTCGCTAAACTTCAGAGTAGTTACTCCACTTTTACAAATCAGAGGGTATTTTGAAATGAGGCAAAGTAAACATACGCTTGAAAAATTGGTATTTGTAATATCACCAAATTGGCCAGTGTAAAACTGGCAAGCAATTCGATTTTTCTCAATCACCATCATGGATTCTCACTCGATCGAACATCATCTTAAATTGTTACAGATGTACATGATGTTACAGGTCTGATACACGGTCCTGCTGCAGGGGCTGATGCCTTCTGTATATATCTCAAGTCTTTCTCCTTCTCTCTTTTCTCTGTACCATAGAATACGCGCACATGATTCTCCCCAACTTCCATTTCGTAACATAAATGTTGAAATAGTGACTGCTAGAGAAGCTTGTGTATTCTAGATTACGGGAGTTTGTGTGATCTTATATACGGCATTCAGAGTATGCCTTGTACGCATGTATGCGCACTCAGCTGGCATCTCCAGCTGGGTCCGAAACGACCATCGTCATCATGAAATCATGATCTCTATCTTCCCAGCTGAAGCCCATAAGCCATACAGTGGAGGCAATTCATATATGCAACATCAAAAGTGGCACACATAGATCTGGCCGAGCTAACTATAAGCTAAGGGCTGATGGTAGCGCACCCGGTAAGGGACAAAGCACATAACTCTTGTATATACCTGGAGTCTTTCTCTCCTTCTCTCCCTCTCTCCTTCCCTATACAATAGTCTATACACACGGTTCTCCCTATATCGCAACATCAAAATCAACTCCTAGCATTAGAAATTCTACAGCTGAGTATATAAGCAGTCCGACTAGCATTGCCACTAACGCGTAGGCGAAATCCTCAACTCTGTCTCTTTCATGTGGAAGAACGACATTCACGATCACGCAAATTGCGCAATAAACAGGAAATATAAACATCTTCCCCCCGTGGATTTCAACGTAGAACGTATCAATATCCTTGCTGTCATACGACAAACTCTCCGATTCCAGATTCTTCGGCTCATTCACAAGCGCCTCCACTGAGAATTCTATCTTGCTTCTAATTATATGGGAGCGGGTTGATAGACCAGTTCCTGGGCGATATGTCCGGTGAATTCCTTTTTGTGGGTGAAGAGTCTGGTGAGTTTCTCAAGGTAACTGTCGGTGTTCAGAGGAACACAGGTTTTATTGTCATTTCACTAGTTCGAGTTAGTACAAGCTATGAGGCAACTTGTAGTAACGTTCTGAAACAGAAGGGTTCAAGTAACCTACCAAAACGACTCAACAAATTTGTGAAACATATGATAGGTAGCTCTTGTGCCAGCCCAGAGGGCTACATAGTAATCGTTCCTTGAAGCTGCTTTCAAATTCGGTAGATGTCTCATTGTTGGTAATGGAACTGAAGTTGAAGGTTAGCAAGAGTAGCAAAATTAGATAGGTTAGAAAAACGGTTGGGCTGATGCTATCCATTCGAAGAATATTTTGCAGTCATTCCTCTTTCTTTCTTACCGCCACCAGCTATCCTTTCATAGAGAGAACAATGCAAATCAAGATCAACAGCTGCTATTCTCATATCCAAATCCCTGGTTGCCTTGGTGAATGTTTGATAAATTAAATAGAGAAAGAATCTAATATTACCTGCCTCTCATGTGCTATATATCATCGCTCGTGAGTACCCGAGAGCTCAAGGAAAAAGCCGGACTTCTTTCGTCTCGTCAATAGTCCGATTACGTCCCTTCTCTAAGCGAGTACACTGGCCAACCTGTCTCGCGTGAAAGGCTATTTGTGGTGGTAGTGTAAAAGGAGGAGGGAGAGCGTGAAAGATCAGAAGGGTTTTGAGGGAGCGTATCTTCGTAGTAGCAGGATGCTGAGCTTCAGCCGAATGAAATGAAAAAAAGAATGATACGAAGAGGTTAGGGACCAGACAAACTGAGACGAGGAGAAAAAGCGTTGGTAGTTAGGGAGAAGAATAAACTGGGACTGTTGGTGACAGGTGATAGCACTGGTAGATGTACCGTATAATCTGGCGAATATCGGCCGGTATGTTGCGGAGGAACGGTCTAAGTACCCATGCTGTGTATTTTGAATATTTTAACCTAGCAGTATCTCCCTAACCCTTCTTTTTATAACTATCCAACGGTAGGCGTCCCGATATGTATTATATGTCGTACACTTCTCCGCCACTGCCACAAACATCCAATGATAATAATCACTTATGGAGACCCGGCAAATTACACCAATCGTGATAGATCCAAGGGGAATGAAATCAATGTAGCGGTCCTTGCCACAAAGTGGAATTTTCGACAAGGAGCCTAAAAACCTATGAAGGATGGTCGAGGTGAGACTGTGGGTAAGATTAGAAGTCCGCACATCATATATAGGAAATAGCGACCACTTCTGGCACTGCGGACAAAAGAGATTGAAGTGAATGCGCCGGGTTTTGAGCCATTGTGTTTGCAGCACCTAAAGCATGGCATTTACAGCATCAATTTGGTTTCAAACTCCGGTATGTGCGAAATTTTGAGTGTAAAAACATTCTCGGAAGTGTTTGTTTGGGACTCGTGTGTTTTAGATAAGCAACTCGTAGATGCTCCGAGTGACCATAGGCCTCTCGGTCTGCATCGCCGTCCCTCTTCCTCTTCTTCTTCCTCTCTCTACTTATCTGCTCACCGATCCTTCACCATCCTGTCTCCAACTTCACGTACCAGAGAAACCAAATATTACAATATTAAATTGTGTAGATGCTAAGAAATCGGAAATTTTCGGGTATGCTAATTGAGCGAGAGTGAAGCTCATGTTTATTGTACCTATTACTTATACCGCCAGATTAGCTAAGCATCATCAATTCTTGTTTGTTGGAAGGATTTGATTTTAGGTTCTAATAATCCGCCAGGGAGTTGGTCAGTTCAACGGAGGGAAAAGTGTGTCTAATGGACAAAAGGGAACAAAACAACGGGTTCTAACTTTGGTATTTATAGCACCAACTTAGAGTGTCGAACCATGATAGCTTGGCGTTTATTGCATCACTGCCTGATAAGACAGGAATCACCGAGTGCCCCCGAGGGAAGCCGGGATGTAAATCCAATTACTCCAAATGTCTGTTTAGAAATTACTTGCAGCCAACTTCATGTACCCATCCAGGTACAAGAAACTAAGAACCAGTGGGGGTGTTTTTGTCTGGCAGTTTTCTCTTGTAATCTACTAGTTACGTTTCGGCGCTTGTGGGCGACGGGGACAGGCGGTATTCTACCCAGAGCCGCACGCCGATACCTGCATACTAGTTAAGGAATTATCGCCTAGAGTAGAAGCTCCCGTTATTCACTAGTTCAAACTCGAGCTTGCGAGTGACGAGAAAATCTGGGAATGAGAGCACTCTACAGTAAGTATTTCAACCACATTCTAGTAACAGCCAATACTAGTCAACAGCTTGCGAATCTGTATGTATGGCCAGGCTGAAAGCAAAAGTATTAGAAACGCAAGAAGCAACGGAATATGACACCCGCTCATTACGCCCCATATAAACACAAAGAACACATAATCCCTAGCCATGCCAACCCAGGAGTTTCATGATGCATCCAGCAGTATCTCCACTCCAGCCCGACCCTATTCTTTACATGCCCCCTCTCAAATGCAAGAAATCACCATAACGCCGTACCCACAATCGAGTGACTTTTGTTATCCACGCCGTCGAACGCCTGCTAATCCCAGAAATCTCAGACCACGTTTTCCCCTTTCGACAATTCCAGTGGTATGCCATCGTGTCCACCATGCATGAGGCAGCCAACACACGTGCATCCTTCATCACACTTGCACCCGCCAATTCCCTCGCTGCACCTTGTCGTAGATCCATACTGGTAATCGCAAATAATAAAGTCGCCGAAATCCCCCATTTCTCCTGTATCTCCAATTTCATCCTCATACCACCCTCCACCTAGATGGGATGCATCAAAAATTTGCTGTTGCGGCGATTCCATAAGCTGCATATTCTTCCTGATATGCTCGAGCATTGCCGGATTATGGGGATGATCGGCGCAAGGAACGCAAAGGCAAGCTTCCCCACACTTGCACCTAGGGCTTCCAAGATCCATAGACTCCGGCTGTTTAGTTCCGCTCGCGTCCGTGCGGCAGCTTCTACCAGGAGTTGGGACCTTGTTGATTGGCGAAGGGGCATTATGAGACGATCGAATACCCCCATTGCAACATTCGCCGCCTCCGTTAATGGCAGAAGGAGAACTACGCGCAGAGTCCAGATTTGTGTAGGGTGTGGTGGCATTACTCGGCAGGCTTGCGTCGCCATCCGTCCCATTACACTTACGTAGGGTAAACGCCATCTCTGCCTGTGGGTTACCGACAATTTTGCTCAACTCCGCAATATCAATCCCTGCGGTACGAATCTGCTGTATCAAGGCCCACTCGCAGGGAGAGAGCTCCACGGTCACATTTCCTTCTGCCCCTCCATTAATCGTTGTCGGCGATGAAATTGGAGAAACGTGGTTCTTGATGTGGCCATTGACTTTGTCACCCACTAAGCCAGTGCATCGGTCGATTGTTGCCGCAGGGAATAGAGCAACCGATTGCTGAGGTATTGAGCTAAGAGCAGAAGTCGAGTAAAAATTTTGAGGTTTTTGAAAAGGATCGATAAAAGTAGAATTATTTTCATCGTTCGGTACTCTGCCATAAGTTCCATGAAATCCAGCAGCGGTGGGACTAGCGGGAAATGCCGAGTCTCCATTCTGAGATAGTGAAAGATGGTCAATTCCTCCAACAGTAGGTGAAATAAGTGGCGATTCAGGAGCCCGATTGGGCCAGTATCCATTCACTTCCGACACTGTAGGTCCTAAGGGGTGATTGGGATCTGCAGAAGGGTCATCTCGAGGAACTAGGCGTTTTAGAAAGTTGACGTGCGGTTGATTTGGCGCTGGTCCTACAAGCACATCGAAGGCTTGCCATTCGGGTTGGGTACAAGGAGCCCTGCTTGCAGCGGTTAAAGCGTCCCCAGTTGCTACACATAGCGATTCTGGTTGTGTTAACTCCTGCCGAGTGGCTTCGGTCCTAACGGCATTCGCGACCTCTTCCGACACTATACTCTTTTTCCGTCTAGCAGTGGGTCGTTTGTTGATTCTACCCTTCTTGACTCCGGATTGTGGCGCGTTGATGTGATCAGGAAGGGGTGGTGGGGGGATAGCACTAGCAGTCTCAGGTATAAGACAAGAACAGCTTTTCACTACATGTTCACATTAACCACATTTCAGATGCCTGATGGCGGGCAATGCATGAACTCAACATCCAAGTCAACTCGCCAGCGGTAATACCTTTTGGAATAGCAACTTGCACAAGCTCATTTTTCGTGCAATTACACGCTTCCGTTGGTGGTTGTCCATTTGCCATAGATTCCGCAGATGTATTGACAAACGTCCCCGGAGGTATTGAGTCCGGTAGTATATGTGGACAATTGTTGAGAGGCCTCCCAGGTTTCCGTACCTTGTATAGGATTCTGTCGTAGTGCGTACATTTCGAGCTCCGGTGACCCTTTGTGCAAGAGTAGCTGTGACGAGTCAGTCATGATCCACAATTGTTAGACGACAAATCCAAACGAAAGTATCGAAACGTACCATGCCCATTTCTCACCTTTCCAGTAAGGCATCTGACTGTACTGGGTGGGTAATATATGTGTTCCTGCTGCTTTCGGCTATCGGAGTAATCTCGTGACGGGTCGATCGATGCTCCGACGAATCTTAACGACTAAACCAAAAGGAATTACTTATCCCTTCCGGTGGCTGTGCACGGTTATTGGACAGATCTTTCTGCTGAAAAGATTAAGACGCGGCCGAAGTAGGATAAATGCGCGCAGCTACCGCAGGTCTGATGCGAAGACCCAGGAATCAAGAATGTGACCAAGCGAACGGTCGGAATGAACTTGCGGCAAGAAAGCCAGGAGCAGCACAATGATATAACCGTAAACCACACACACGCAGGCAGCCGTCTTCACAAGGCTCGAGGGCTGAAGGTGTCCCAAGAATAGAATGTTCAATGTGGTTGGTGATTGTAGTAAGTTAACCAGGCTGCGGCGCCAGCACCTCCGGATGGAGAAGGAAGCGGCGCAGAGAGGATAATCCCGCGTAAGATCGGGAGTGGTCGGTGGATCTTGCACGTCGCTGAAGCGAGAGACTTTGCACGTCCAGCATGAGGCTGCTGCTGCCGCCGAACCGAAGAGAGCCTGTGTTTCAGCGATTATTCTCGAAAGGCTGGCTGCAAGGCCTGACACGGTCTAAGCAGCTGCTGGCGCGACAAACACACGGGAGCGAGGCTTTTTCGGGCGATGTGAATGGGCAGAGTCGTTTCTTGAGTGCGTGGTGTGTGGTTGTCCGATGCTGGAGTGGAACAATGAACGATGGAGAGGGCGGTCGCTGTGAGATAAATTGAGAGGGTTTCTGCCAATGCGGCAAGCGCAGGGCACCGATCAGGATAAGATGTATCCCAGCACTCGCGTAGCGAGCGACAAGGGTAGCGTGGGATGTGGCGTGGAGGGTGTGGTAGTAGTGATTGCGATGCATCGCGGCATTGGCCGCGGAGGGGTAATATCGTCATGACTCCCGCCGAGCCCACCACCCAATGAGCGAGCCGTCAACTCGATTCCCGCTGAAGCAATAATGTTACTGATCATCTACTTGACGATAAGTTAAATATTTCCCGTATTCGCTTAAACCTCACCGCAAGCTAGGCCCGACCTCCACTTTATTTTGTTTGTTTGTAATCATATTGCATTCGGCCGCTAGCGGCCATGGCATATCCCCTACACCTATCCTCCCCGCTTCTTCTGTAACATAAAGAAACAAAAGCAAAGTCGCAGGTCCTCTTCCCTCAAACAAAAGAAACCGCCAAAAAACAACAACAGCTTTCACACCCCCCCATCACTCGACCCCTCGTGATCTGAGTTCTCCACCTCCTCCACCACTCCGCTAATTCTGCCCACATCTGTTAAATCAAGAAAATCCATCAGCGCACGCATACATTTTTCTTCTGCAAAAACAAGAGACATCGGCAAACTAATCTTCGGCTTCTTCAACACCTTTTCAACCCCTTCATACCCATCTTCCCCCTCTTGCCCGTCAACCCACAGCCGCTTCTGTTTTCGCTTCCATCTTTTGCACCACTTAAAAAGGTGGTCTCTTGTCTGATATTGATGTCCACACCACCAACATTTCATATCTCTTCTTTTTCCGATGCGCATTAAGTATTTCCCCAAAAGAGCATGTCCTGTTTTAAGTTGATAAAACCTCGCCGCAATCGATTTTTGGGATTTCATCGCCGCACTGTTACCCCCCCTCTTCACCAAATCATACCTGTAACTGTGCTTCCATTTCTTTCCCATCTCTTTTATTTCTTTCTTACTTTCGTCCCATTTCATCTCCGTTAACCGTCGACCAATATGCGCAAAAGATACATAATTCAAGTGAGGTAGCGGATTTTGCGTTTCGGTATAACTTCCGCAATGCTTATACGCCGCTTTTGTTGCTTGTAGGTCCACTTCTTCATTGCCTTCCACACCCCTATGAGCAGGTACCCACCGGTACTCCATCTGGATGTTTTTATCGGTCAACTCGCTTTCCCAATTCATCGTTCGTAAGGCCAGTACTTGTCCTGATCCCGGTTCGTCCAACTGTATTCTTCGTAAAGTTGCTTGGGAGTCCGTAAAAATAGTCACTCTCCTCACTTCTTTCTGTTCGCAAACCTCATCTGCAATTTTCACTGCCTCCGACATCGTATACATTTCTGCGTCAAACGCTTCCTTCTGTCGGCCTAGGTGTACCCTCCTCTTATTCCATCTTTCTTCTTTCCATACCACTGCACACCCTACCCACTTATCTTCTTTTCTCGACCCATCAGTCCAAAGAACTAAGCCTTCTCTTTCTTTCCTCGCCTCTTCCAATGCTTGTTCTTCTTCCTGAATTATCACTTGGCCTTTCAGCCTTTTCTTTATTTCCGGTAACGTGGTCCCCTCATATCTCCTTTTCTCAAAGGGGTAATCCTCCGGGATCAACTCATCAATCCCCTCCACCCTCCTAACCACATTTCCTTCCATTTCTATCATTCTCCCTCCGCCTGAAGCATCGGGCATCATCATTTGCCTCATCTTATACCGCCTAACCCGGTTATTAAGAATTGCATTTGCCGGTCTAAGTCCGGCGTCATTCATTAGAGCTCCTTGAGGTGTTGTTCTAAAGCATCTGGTTACCCTTCTGCCCTGTTCGTTCAAATTTGTTGAACCTCCTGTGCTCTATTTTTCTGTCCCTTCCACCACAGCTCAGCTCCATACAAAGCTACTGCCTGTACTGTGGCAATCTGAATTCGTTGACATCCTTCCGGGCTTAATCCTTTCTTCGTCATCAAGAATCGCACCCTATTCTGCGCTCTTCTTGCTTTCGCAAAAATCTTTTTAGTGTGGTCATTCAGGGTAAGCATACTATCCAGCCATACCCCCAACCACCTCGTCGCTTCTTTATTATATTGAACCTCATGACTTCCGACCCTTATCTTGGCCTTCATCTTTGGTTCCTTATTGTTTCTCCTTCGAGTGAACAATATCGCTTCGGTTTTTTCAATGTCAAACTGACAGGTGTTTTCCTTTGCCCAAATTGCTGTTTCCGCGGCGCATCTCTCCAATCTTTGTGTGCATTCCCCCACATCTTCCCCTTCCACCACCGATGCCACATCATCGACAAAAGATATACCCTCGCTTCCACCCTCTCCTTCTTCTTTCTCAACTTGGCCGAACAATCCCGAAAGATATATGACGAAAAGTACTGGCGACACTGGCGACCCCTGCGGAACTCCCGTTTCCACCTCCATGCTGTCTCCCTCCTTCCCATCCATCGACATAATCACCTTTCTTTCTTCCATGAAGCTTTCCACCCACCTCACCAGGTCGGCTTCAAACCCCATTTCTTCCATTCTTTTTATTAAGTTCCCTTTTGCCACATGTGGAAAAGCTCCCTTAACATCCATCAATAGCACTGCCGCGGTATTCCCCCTCCCCCACGCTTCTTCAACTCTCTTCATGAACCTTCCAACCGCGTCTATTGCTGACCTTCTCTTTCTGCATCCAAACTGTCCGTCGTGAAGTAGCTGCCTTCACTCACACTGCTCTGCTATCGCATTCACTGCTACCTTCTCGACCACCTTCCCCAGACAATTTAACAACGTAATCACCCTATATGCTTTGGCGACTCCATAATCTGGCTTATTCGGCTTCGGTATAACCACCCCCTTCAACTCCTTCCAAACTCGCGGGTGTATCCCTAACCTAAATGTCATTTTAACAATTGCAATTATTCTTGGAGCATCCCACTCCCACAATAACCTGATCGCCTTAACCCCAGCCTATCTGGCCCAGGTGCCTTCTTAACCGACTGATCGACCAGAGCCACTCAGATGTCCTCATCGGTAATCGTTTTCCACATTCCTCCTCCCCCTTCTTAGGCCTTTCTCTCCACACCCTTCAAAGGTTTCGGAAACGCTTCTTCTTTAATCCACTCTGCCTTGTCCTCCCAGGATTCCGCCATTACTCCCTCCCTGGATTTCAAAGCATTCGTCGTCTGCTGACCTCCCTGTTTTGTATACCTCAAGGCCTGCCATACCTGATCCTTCGTGGCCGAAGACAAAAAGTCTTGCCACATCTTCATTTTCGACTGTCGGATTATTCTTCTAACGTTGCTTCGCTGCTTTTTAACCTGTTGCTGCGTCGCTTCCCCCCTTCATCTGGCCCTCTTTAGCGAACCCAATATTCTTCTGTTTTCAGCAATCTCCTCATTCCACCACCTTTTGGATCTTGCGCAAACTTTAACTTTCTTGCAGCACCTATTGAGATGATTAACAAAATTCCGCTGTATCCACTCAGCTTCCTTCTGTAATTCTTCTCTGCTGCTTTCTTCAGTCAAAATAGATCTCTCTGAGCTCTTGTCCTTCCAATATTTTTTAGCTTTTTCACAATTTTCTTTTTCTTCCTCCGACTTGAGCCCATCAATATCCCATCCTGTAACCTTTCTCGATACTTTGACTCCTTCCCCTTCGTCCCATCTTAAGTGAGCACACACAATCGCGTGATCCGAAGTAGTTGCCAAATCTGTAGCTATCTCCAAATTATCGGCCATCCCGGCTTTCGTTATGAAGAAATCTATTAGCGATCTCGAAATTTCGCCGTTTCTCGTATTCGTATGGGTTCCTTCCCCATTGGTAACATCAGTCAATTCATACTCATCCATAAGATTCGTTAAAAAGACTTCATCTCTTTTTGGTGGGCACTCCGGGTCCCATCTATCACTGTGAGCATTCCAATCTCCTCCTAGCATGATCTTGTTCCGCCCCATAATCTCCTTCCATCTTGCTGTCTGCGCCGGTCTGCCTTGGCTTCTCACCCCCTCCACCTGCCTCAGCTGATCGTACACATTCACCAATCTCATTTCTCTCCCCGAGGGATATTTAATATCAAACACCTGTACATCTCCATCTCCCCCCATATCCACTTCCGAAAACTCCAGGTGCGTATCTCTTCGTATTGCGGTCATCGTTCTTCCTCCTCTGACCAATCTATATCCTGGGTGACTGATGTTGTATCCCTCCTTCTCTACTACCGGTTCTTGCATCATCACAACATCAGCCCCCCAACCAATCCCCTTTTCCAGTGCTATCATCGTCGCATCATACCCCCTCCAACAATTGTGCATTATGCACTTCACCATTGCGTCATGGGGGTTTCTGCGATCCCTGTGCTAGAGCTTGGCTCGGTTGTCGCCTGTGTCAAAATAACTTGGACTTCCGGCTCCTTAATTTTTTGCTCATCTTCCTGAGCTTTCTTCTCTGCTTCTGCTGTGGAAGGTCCCCCGTCCTCAACTTGCTCCGGCTTCTTCTGCTGATCCGTGGTCACGTTTCGGCGTTCCCCTTCTCTTTCCTTCCAGGTTCGCCTTTCTTCGCTCGCTGTCTTAATGGCTTCCTGTTTCTTAACACAAACATTAGCCTTGGCGATATGGTTACCCTTACAGTTGACGCATTTGTCGACATTGTGGGTGCAGTTCTGTCCTGCATTCGCTTTGCAACCTACTACGTTGCACTTATGGTCCTTCGTCAGATGTCTTCCTGCGCACAACATGCAAGCCGGCATCTTCAAAGCCCCACATTTCGCCTCAACATGTCCCCATCTGCTGCATACTCCGCAAAAAGAATCCGGTCCGGCAGTCATAAATTTCTCCACATCATACTTTACCCCTGCCGCCCTCAATCCTCCTTTTAAAACTTTTTCGGCCATTTTACTTCCCTTGACCGCAAATACAACCAAAGATGCTTTCTTCCCCTCCCACTTCTTCTTCTACACATCTTTCGGTCCTCCAATCCAACTGATAGCGAGGAGCAACACCACCCCCTCATTCTCAGCCTGCAATTCTGACCTCAATTTCTCCAGTCCTCCTCCTGTCTTCTTCCCCAAATACCTATCGAAATTGACGCCGTGCATTTTCACTCTCTCCCAGAGTTCGTTCGTTTCGATGTCCACAATTCCTGCGTCCACCTTTCTTGCCGCCTTAATCACAATTTCCCTGTACTTAATCAACATCTCAGCAGTTGCTCCAGGGGTCGTAATCGTTGAGAAGCATCCTTGAGTATTCTTCGTAACTCCTTGGATGCGCACAAAATGTGTGACTTTTGCCTCGAAAAGTGCTCTATTCACCTCCGACGAAATGTCCAAATCTTTCTTCTGAGAAAGTGGGAGTCCATTATCTCTCTTGAATGTGACTCTCCTTTTCTCCATCAAATTCTGTCCTGGGGGGACCGGTCTCATCTCCTCCTTGTTCTGTTGACTTCTCTTTACCTCCGTGAAGCCGTCCCCCTTCTTCTTGTTCTCCCCTTGACGTTGCTGTTGTTGTTGTCCGGGTTGCTTCTTTGGTGGCGCTGGTGCTGCTGCTCGCTGCGCCCACGTCTCCTTCTTCTTTTCTTTCGGCTTTTTCCCCTCCGGCTTCTTTTCGGTCGGCTTCTTAACCTCCGGCTTCTTAGTCCCAGCCTTTGGTCCCTTTGGTACCTCTTTTACCTCCGGGTGCAATCACCGGCGCATGCTTGGATTGCTCCAATGCTGGCTCATCCACCTCCATCTCAGCCCGAATCGCTCTTTCCACCTTCCTGTTTTCTTCCTCCATCAAGACCGCTCCCGGCAAAAATTTAATGTCGCTCATATCTTCCTCCTCAGGGGTGGCTTCTACCTGTTTCCCCCTTTGGATTTCCTCCTTCTCTCGGCTTTCTTCAGCCATATCCTCAAACCTCCTAACCACTCTATCGGTTAATTGGTCTATCATCTTTTCCATGCAAGCACTCATTGCATTTTCGATCGTCTTGGCCATATTCACCGGTGCGATCTTAGCCAATTTTTTCTCAATCTTGCTCAATCTCTCATCAAGCTTTTCCGCTCTAGCCTCGTCATACTCCCGACTCAGCTCGACCTGCTCCTTAATTTCTTTACTGATTTTTCGCGTATTTGCCACTGTCGCGTCAGTAAAATTTTGCCTTGCCGTGATGTGTTCCGCTTGCTCGCCACACCACTTCGCATACTTAAGGTCATAATCTTCCCTTCCCACCATAAAATCCCTCAGCCCATTAGTGTTCCGAAGATACTCACCAATAAAGGCCTCCAGATTAACTGGTTCACTTTCATTCGCCAAAGTTTCTGCAGACTTGGCCCAATCGGCCTCAAGGTTTCTCCTGCTTGGCGTCTGCGGCATATTCGGGATTGGTCGTTCGGGCGTTTCTGGCCTCTTAACCCCCTTCCCCTTATTGCACTTTTTTCCCCTTTTCGTTGGCGTCATGTAGGGTTCCTCTTCCCTCCACTCCACCTCTGTCATCGCCTCATCACTAGCTTCGCTACTGTCGCTAATTTCGAATTTCCTCGGAATGGGTGTGTGGACTTTCCGGGTCTCGTCCATTCCCTCCTGATTCTCCTTTTCGGCATGCTGGCTGGTATTTTCCACCGACTGAATATACCTCTGCGCGATACTTCCAGTGCCCACCCTAGGAGTTGCAAAAGGATCCAAGGGTAGTGCACTAGGAGGCATAGCAAGAATGCTCCCTCCATAACTCGTAATCGGAACTGAGGGAACCTCCTCATCCCTAGGTGTCTGCGATGGGAATTGGATTTCACTTCCCCTGTAATTTGTAGTAGGTGGTGGCGAGGACAGACTTGACGACTCCTGGCTGCCCACGCTTCAACTTCTGTATCTCGTCCTAGCACTTCGAGTGCTATCCGGAATCGTGTATACCTGGGGTTGTTTGTACACCAGGTTTCCTTCTTCATCCACGCTGCTTCCTCCGTGAACTGTCGAAACCGCTTGGCTGGGGTGTCCTTGCTCCCTGGTCTCCTGGTTGTGAATTCGCGCCGCTTGATTGAAAAGTCCTCTTTCGAGAACCATCGTTCTTCCCTCTTCAATTTCCTCCCGAGCGATCTCAGAAGTAGTTGCTGTTCCATCCGGGTCCCCTTGGAGGTCCCTGGCAATGATCATCTGCACTCCAATCCCACTGGAAATGCTCTCTCTGTCCGAAACCGAGTGTACCGGTCCGCTACTCTCTTGCATCATCCTCTCCATTCTTTCCTTGGCCTTCTGGAAGGTAGATGTCTTCTTTGCTGCTCTGAAGAGGCTCATCGTTGCTGCTTCTAAACGGTTGAAGTTCGTTCAACTGAAAACCGAAGCAAAAATTCTCTCGCGATGTCAAACTTGATTGGATAAAATCGGTCTTGGCAAAACTAAAAGGTGGTGTGGTGTGTTGACGGAGGTGTACCTCCACTTTATACTCTACCTGTGGATCTCCAAGGAGCACCCGAGCAATTCAGTGACACATATCTACGTATTCACTTATGATTGAAGTGGACCTGCGCTGAACTAGTGTGACCTTGAGATCGGGCTCGCGATTTGCATCTACCCTTTCAGTCTGAGTCAATGGTTCAGCATACGGACAGGTGGTTGTAGCAACCTTGGGTCCTGTGGTTTATATCCCAGTTTTTCGGTGCCAAAATCATGGAATATCACTAGTATTAGCACTTTTCTAACTGAAGCTAACTTCTACTTTAGGTATATAAGTATGCTCGAGACAAGATCCCGTCGCCATATCAGCAGTCGATAAGATTGTCCTAGCCTCATATGTCCAGTGTGTCACCGAGAAAAGACTCCAGATGCTGGTCTATTTTCCTCTCCAGGCTCCTCCTGTCAGAAGAATCCTTGCGGGCACTCAGGGCACTCAGCTTGTACTCGTTTGGAAATTTAACACTTAAAACTTGTGTTATAGTACCCGAACCCCCTCGGGAGCCGCCAGACCACAGAATAGACAACTGTAGCGAGTTGATGAGACAACTGCCATGAAGAGCCGTATTGTGAGTTGGCATGTATGGTTGGCGTGAGGCTTCACGCTTTCCACTGAGTGGATGGAACTCATACAGTTGCCTCAATAAGGAACGTGAAACCTACTCAAGTACTTACATAGCCTCTACGAATTTCGTGAGATTTGGCTACTGATTTATGAGATTCGATGGGCTGACCGATAAAGGCACCCTCGATATTATTGACGTTATGATAGTACTCTCTGCAGAATACATACTTTACATGATAACGAGTTAAATCTTCCCATAAAAGACCACTGAGATCCGAACATGCTGACAGTGTTTTCAAAGACGGAAGCAGCGCAAGTGGGCGAGATACCGGAAAAGGTTGGACGTTGTGATTACTATATTGTAAATAGAAGTTCTCTGCAGAATCTCTAATTGATGTCAATGTGGCGGTGGGCGAGTGTTCCGCAATCGGAGAAGGCATACATATTGTCGCCTTGTTTCTGTTACGGGTAGTGCGGGTAGTGTAGAGCTTCCAACTATATTTTTATAGAACTTATAAGCATATGAAGATCATGGGTGAAAATATATGTTCTTGACGCAATAGATTCTTTCGCCGAGCAAAAATCACCATGACTTACCAAAAGAACATCTGTCTGTCATTCTGACTATTCCGAAGCGGTTTGATTCGGTCAGATATCGATCTATGACTGGATGGAAATTATTGCAAGACAAGAGTTATCAAATACAGTGGTCAAATGTTGAAATCGGTGGAATCAGTAATGATAGGGACGACGGGGAGTCGTATAGAAGGTGGTGAAGACGCTATTGTGCCTATAGTTCGCACAAAGACGACAGAGAGATTTGTTGGGGCTGTCGTTCAGAGGAGGTTTGCAGGGCATAAATTTCATCTTGTCCTTTAATAAACTTAATTCGAATGATTTTTGCGCTACATTGTCTCTTTCTTATCATTATGCCTTTCCCGGGTACTCGTAATATCAACATTCCAAAAACCGAGCCCTCAAAACGTCAGTAAATGTTTCCAACAAATTCAAACGCTAAAACTCATACAAGAAAGCCTAGGCGTTACCCGCAGTTAATATCTGTGCCCGCTTCCACCGGGTCCAGTTTCCAAATACTCCCCATACCACACTAACAACTGTATCATACTGTTAGCCCAGCTTCTATCTCGGGACCAGAAGAGCGCTTACCTAGCCAAACAAAGCACACCGTCAAATTGGTGCCCAAGTGGTTGTTTGCTCCATGTCCAAAGATAGTCATTAACACTCCCCAGGTGTGATGACTCGGAAGGATATAGTCGACTCTGTAAAACCTACTCGCTAGGTCCGGCGGACTGATTACCCCCGCAACCTGGCAGATAATCCAACTGAGGACGAAGAATGGCATCCATTGCATCTCGACGAGACTACATACCCCATCGATAACCCAAAAGTTCAACGCCGAATAGAGCCACATCGTCATCCACACCATGAAAAAGTATTCACTTCCCATCGCCACGCCGTTCTTCCATATATAGATCCACGACGCCCATGACAGGCCGACGATACACGACCAGACCGTGCCAAAGAAGAAACGAGTGGCAAGGTTCGATCGTAGGCTCCACTGTCCGTATGCTCCCGACTTTCCGAAAACACCGTTAAGGACCAAGACCAGGAAGAACTGAGCTAGAACCGGGAAGACGAACATCACGGTGTTGATGAGGGGTGTAGCTGAGAAGCCGAAAGGCTGCATATTGATTGATGAATAACCGATTGGTTCCATTAATGCTACTTTATTCTGTGCGGTCGCGTTATTAGGGAGGAGGGAGATGTTTTCCAAGCCAAACGACATCTGGTAAGTGATCGCTGTCTGTGAAACGGCGGCGATGAGATTGGATTCAATTACCGATAATCCGACGGTGCGGTAACGGGACTCGTTGAAGATGATTTTGAGAGCGTCATTGGCATTATAGGTATCGTTGGATTCGGTAGTGATCGCGGAGGTAAGTCTATTAGAGACACCAGGATTGGCGATAATAGCACCCCAGATGCTGTTTCCTTCCCAAACTTTATTGTAGATGGAATTGTAGGTTTCACCTGAGTCGTAACGGATAGGTTGCCAAGTTGGTTGACCGTGCTGTCCGTTCAATCCCTCTACAGTTTGTAATAATGATTCCCCTATCTGACCGCCGTCAAAATCTACAGCGAAGACGTGAAGCCGGTGTGTGTAATCTGACTGTTGGTACTGAAATCTCACGAAGCATCAACGTGAGGTCAGGTCAGACGTTGGGAGAGAAGGGTTGCTTACCATTTTCCCCAGCAAAAATGACGTTACAAACCAAAACAACACAAGAAGCTGCAGCATGCCCATACTAACATACCCGAAGAGGACTTTTCGTGGAGGCCCTACCGCAGTGACCTTCTCAGCAGGCGATCCAAGACCATTTTCTATCTCTGGCTGTGTAGGCACTGCAGTCTTAGGGCTATTCCGGTTGGGGGTGTCCTTGGGAGATGACATGGATTTGGAGGAAGTTGTTTGGTGTATAACTTATACTGGTGAGTATGTTCTGGTGGATATGAATTGTCGGGAACTGGTTAATACTTGTATAAATATCAGAACCGGCCAGTTGTGGGACCGGTTAATTGTGGGTGAAATTTTATTTCCGTTCCGTTGACTGCTTCGGTGTTAAATTCTTATGACGAGGCCGAATGCCGACTTGTCGAACTCAACTTGGCTCGTGTGGCCGACATTGATAAGCCGCAATCTTGTATCGAATTATAGCGCCAGCTGGATGACGGACTAGCTTATTACTCTTAGCAAATCGGGTGGTCTGAACGTATATCCGCACCTGGTGTTGCTCTTTTGCGAATATATGCGACAGGTTTTCAAATTGCCAGACATAGGAAACCCATATCAAGCTCCACCCTAAAGTCATACTTACTGTGCCAAAAAAAACCCCCGTTTATTGATATGACTGCAGTGCCATATTTACCCGAGTGCAGTAGGACCCAGAGTCTAGTGAGTGTAGCATATTACTAAATTTAAGGTTTCAATTAGTGGGAATAGTTCAAAATGCTATAGCAATGCAGGATACCAGCAAATATGACATTGTAAACAATTGTGTATTCAGTTAAGTGGGGTAATATTAGTCAATTGAGCAGGATGGAGCATTTGCATAGATGTGGCATGCATTCCACATTCTTGTCACAATGATGTGGAAGTAATAAACCAACATACCTACAAATAGCCCTAATATAATGTTACTTTCAGCAAACTACATACATAGTATGGTGGTTAGGGTGTGTTAAATACCCACTGAAACAGATTCAAGTCATGCAAGAAATTAATTTAACCATTTAGTCAGTAGAAGTGATACTAGCATTAGTCTGGGAGGTAAGTCATCAGGTGTGTGCAGGAATGTGCAGGCATGTGTAGAAATGTGTGGAATATACACATGTGAAAGTAATGTAGTATGACTCCACTATTTACATTAAAACAAAAAAAAACAAATAAAACTCCACTATTTACCCCAATGCACATCATTTTAAACATAAAGAGCAATCCAGTATCAATGTGGCATCAATATACTATCTAATGTGGTCTCCAGTGCTATATTATTGTAAAATTCATCTCATATTCAAAACAATTGACATTGTTACAAATCCTGAAATACACCACAAGTTCAGCCAATGTATACCATTATAAAGAATTCAACATTCATACAGCACTAACTTGGCATCAATAAACGGGGGGTTTTTTTAGTACAGTAAGTACTTAGTAACCGCTGACGCTAGCTGGCACAAGTCATGCTAAGGCTTGCTTTCGTTCCCAGATTTCTCGTCGCTCGCAAGCTCGCGCTTGCCAGGGACTAAAAGAAGCGGCTAGATTTCGAGCACAGCTAAAGGCTTTTCAGTTTCCGGAAAAAGACCGGTCTAGTCTTTCTTCTTAGCCAGATTAGATTAGATTAGATCGATCGATTAGATAGTTAGCACTTAGCATTGTAGATACTTTAGGAGGCGCTCGGATCAATTGTATGGGGCCATATTTCCGCCAAAATACCCCGTGTCTATGGACAAAGTCTGAATTTTACAATTTGCCCAGTTATCACTATCAAAATAAGACTTTATCCATGGAGTTGTGGGATAGTGCACGAGGTCATTGGACAGGGCTGTGGGACTTGGTTTGAGAAGCGACGAAGTCGATTCAACTATTCGATAGACGGAGCCTGAGCACGACAATCATGCCTCGCAAGTCAGCAAAAACAAGGATTGCGACAAGAACGTAAAGGCCAACGAGAGGAACCAGAGCTTGGTTTCACCGATGGAAAGTGAAGATGATAACACGACATGCAATGCGATACTAATTACCTGATCGGAACTCGGAGAAGAAACAATGAAGGCGGATGCTAAAGATGCGTTCGAACAGGCACTTGATGAAGAGCTGTACGTCGAAGTAGTTAGAGGCAAAATGGTCGTCGGCAATCGTCGTGGCCTCAACCTAGCCGGTTTATCGACACGAGTTCGTGCACTCGAAGACGTGGTCGCCTCGCAGAAAGAGAAGGTCACCTCGCACGAGTCTGAGATCACTGAGCTTAAAGACTAAGTGCTCACTTTGAGGCTTTCGTTGAAGGAGTACAGGCGGGTGTAGAATCGGTTCATCAGCACCTTTAAGCGTGACAAGCTGAATAGCGCAGACGGCTCGGACATCAAAATTATTCAAGAAGGAAATATAACTGCACATGGGGGCGATGCCGTTGTCGACGCCGTACTTTATAAATGCCCAGATGGAAGACGCGAAAACTTTACGGGTTGGACCACCGGGAAAAATGACCATGTGCGACGCGCAGCTCATAGAGATGGTGTTTTTCGGACGGTATTCCATAGGATATTTGTCGCGTGGCACAATGAAGTCCTTGGACCAGCGCGTTGACTAGATTACTATGATACACAGGCAAATATCTGCACTCGATACTATACATGATACTGCTGCGTACAGCACACTTGACTCCATGCTTCCAAACGCTTGCAGGTTATCAAGTATGCTTGGATGCAGAGACTCGCTGAGTAGCAGGCGCCAGGTGCTGGGCGGGGTGTAGCAGCAGTGTTCCTAAGCGGCCCGGCCTGGAACATGAGGCCAGACTTCAATTTACAGGCCTGCACTAGCGCAGATCAGGCCCGGCTTTATGCAGGCCAGCTGGGCCAGACCACTTAGGAACACTGTGTAGTAGGTGGGTGTAGTGGGTGTAGTGTGGCGGTGGCATATGTTGGGCACTGGCAGCGAAATCATGACGTCAGTCGATTTCATGGTCTAAACCCTATCTTTGGCGTGCCTACCGCGACAGGATCTCACGATGTCTCACGGCCATGGTGTTGACAATTGCAGCCTTAGATTGTGTAGCAAATGTAGACAATTGGGTCTTGGGGAGAGCAGACCTCCGACTCAGTCTTTCCAGCGGAATCTGCAGCCCGATTGCCATTGATATTGGACGTATGCACATGCACCTGGGGCTGCTCATACTGTACGATGGTAATGGCGATACTGTAAACGGGTAATTCGCAATAAAGACATCAATAGAGACCTGAAAAGCGAGTTTTCTTCACCATTCTAGATCCCGCAAAGACTACCAACCAGCGATAGACTTGTGCGTAGGAACGGATTTTGGGAGTCGCTGGTTCTTCCACAAGGGTTCATGATTTCGGTGAGCGTTGATTAATAGCCACATGGTTGTGGTTTAAAGGAGGTCTTGTAGTTTGAACTAATCACTGTAGCTGTAAAGTATTTCGATTCTACCCCAAAGGATGGAAATTAAGTGATTCCTGTGGTGTGAAGTGGTGTAAAAGCCACAAAGATGTAGTTTGCATGTAGCACAGACTCAAGTCTGAAGTCTAGATTAATAATATGGTAGTAGTTGTAATTGTGGTGATGTGGTAGCGTGTAAACCTCACTGAAAAATCTCAAAATTTTGCAAAAATTCAAAGTAATTTTTTGTACGAGAACTACGTATCAAACCCCTACCATAGAGGGTGCCGTAAAGTCAAGATATAAAAATGCCAGCATGGTATAAGTGGTAGTTAGAAGTTGAAAGATATGCTCTCATTGTGTGCCCTTCGAGAATTCATTAGTTAAATTCCTAGCAGATCAAGTAATGTTTACTTCAATGTATGATATTGTTCGTAGGATGGTGTGATATGTAGTTAAAATACAAACGTAGAATATAAACGCTATAGTAGTGTCAACAAGATGCTAAAGGAGTGTAAAAGGCACGCAAAGCATAGTGTGAAATAAACTATCTGGCAATGGCATTTACAATCTCACCACCGTTAACTTCCATTGACGATCTCATGATAATATCATTACGTAGCTACAATTGCAATTAGCACAACAGTTTCACAATAACCTCACGACAATCTCACTACAATTGACACAACATTAACAGCGTAATTAACCACAATGCTACGCTGCCGAACGTAGTGTTTGGGCGGCGTCGAGATGTAGCTTAGGGTTTCCAGACTAAGTATAACAATATCAATAAAGGTTGCCCTCACCCCATACGAGCGCATTTAGCCTGAATGACACCTATTAAGCGAATATCGACAGGCTGGAGAAGTACATCCGAATGATCCGCCCAAAGGACCTTTCTCCAGTTGTTAGAGCTTACCTCAACTGTGTAAGTTTGTTTTGAATGTTTATCTTCAATATGCTAACTCAATTATCCCGTAAACATAATCCAGTCAATACATGCAGTACAGCAGCGACATGTCTCTAAACTACGGAAGTGGCCGCAGGCAGATTATCGGGGGTCCGAGGGATCCAAACAACTAAGTAGAACACGTAAACCCTGAATTCATCCTGACACCTACAGAAGTAGCAGCAAATACTCGTATCGCGCGCCCAAATAATATCACTATCATTCTGATCCACCGTACCGCCGTGTATCCATGCTCAAAATTCGCAATAACCCTTATAGCATTTTCCACCGATTCCTCGTACTGCCAACTATCCACGAGATCTTTGCGACCCCATCATCCCATAGTCAGAGAATAACACAACAGAAGAGGATGTGGGTCTTGAGTCTTGTATCGCTCAGACCTAGATTAACTAATGTTCAATACGTAGTAAAACTTCTATAATGAGTATCGGGGCCACCAAAACGTTAGTGCCAATCTCCTGGTCTGGTGGATCGTTCTATGTACTAGTAATAGGGTTCTTCAATTATACTGTTATTTTGCTCTAGAGATTGCAGGCAGATATATATAAGTAGTGAAGAATGCTAGACATTTGTTTTCCAAGTCCCATCATTACTTTCTACAACCACCGCTGACGCCACCAGTGAGTAGTTTGGGCCTGCTAAAAACGACCTCTATTCGACATCGAAACAGCCAGAACCACGAATGAAATATCACGCTTGCCATATATCTTACGTAGTTCTGGTCTAATTGAATTGCGAAAGGATTAGTAAGAACGACCGAATCGACTTGTATTAGGCCCTGATTCATCCATCTTGGTAAATGGTCTGTTACCGATACGAAAAATAGGAATAAGAGAAGTAGTTGTTAATGGCATCGTTGGCATGATTCTTAAGACTTCAGTGCTGGTCCGTGGGGTCTCTCCCTCGCATCTCTACCCGATCCATTACAGCCTTTACACCAGTACAGTGCCTACTTCCAAGTAATGAGCCCTCAATCATATCTATGTACTTATCCTAAACTAGAGGGGCTGAATGATACATGAAGACACTGAGGAGGGAGCCATCGTTCATGATCCATGGGAATTTTATACAGGCTAAATGTGTCCCAATTGGTGTCGAAGCATCCCGCGCATTTCAGGCGTCATAGCTGCAAGCTGCCTAATGCACCGTGGTTACAAAAATTATAGCCGAGGGGAGCCTGTACTCGAGCCTTAAGCCTTGAGCCTGGTAATCTGTCCTTGAAAGTAATCGCTATCGCGTCCACTGGTAATGAGTGTCGAATAAAATGAGGCAATGTTATTAGCCTGTTGATCTTTCACCGATGCATACTCCGTTTTGTTAGGCAGGCGTATTCGGCACATATTAACACTTATGAATGGATACACAAAACTCTACAAGTGGTCTCGTGGATACAGATTACTTGTCCGTAAAATGCTAAACATCAGCCCGATTTGTTCTCTTTCTAGATAGGATCATCCTATATTGTCACAGTAATTTATAAGCAACGCAGAAGGCTGAGTGGGTGATCTCATGGCTGTGTTCTGATACCTTAAAACATTTGTCAATTAGAATGTGTTGTCAAGAAAAATGGTGGCAAGGTGCTGAGGGATACGATTGGTGGCCTGAACAACGCTGACGTTACACTGCTATTTGGTGAGCTGACCCAAATTGGCATTCTTGCTAATTCATGTATCACGAGCCAGAAGATGGATGGCACTATTATGTGCATAATCGTGTGAGCGGTGTGCTGTAAGAAAGCGCATATTCAGCCGTAAGCTGCATGAATCGAATGTGAGAGCAGAAAGCTGAGGCGGTGAGATGTGATCTCAACATCAACGTAGCCATGCATGTGAAGGTACATATCTGCTGCGGTCGTGGTGTTTTTCTTAGGAAGTCATAGGTGGGTACATGTATAAGACGTACCACGGTGAGAGACCGTTCATAATTCGTCACTCGTCTCGTCAATCAAAGGATGTAGAGCTTAGGCATGAGTATAAGTCACTTCTTTGATTAATTACAAAAGAGCAAGCGCGCTCTATATATACTCTGGAGATCCGAAATCAAGTACTGAATGAGAGATTCGCTTAAAAACCAAGAAGATAGAATTAAAAGGTACTTGGTATTTAATTAAAGGAATCCCTTATAAAAAAGATAAGACAACCAACAACACATGATAACAGGAACTACAAAATCCGTCCTGCTGTAGACATAACTAGGTTATAGCTTCCTTCGAATCGCCTCCATCATCGCCCCCATAAAGTCACCCTAGCGCAAGAGATATGTAAGTGAATGCAGCAAGGCGAGTTTAAGGAAGAATATGCCCAAACGAAACAAACGGTCAAGACCCAACCGTGTCAGACTGAGGGACGGAATCCCAGTACCTGCCGATAATCAGAAGGATTCGATCAGCGTTCCTAAGCGAGCGGGCTGGAGATCGGGCCGGCCTGGCCAGTTAGAAACTTGAATCGATCGAATGTTTCCTGTTCGCCGCATCTGAGCCGCATTTCGGAACATTTGGCTGGAATGACATCCTGCATATCGCCGGTGTTACACTACATCTAGCCAAGTGCCCAGTCGATGATTTCGCCAAGTGGTACTTTGTTGTCAACGCGATTGGGTTTCCTGTCCATCTTGTTTCCGAGATCCTTCGGACCCGATTTCTCTTCCTCCTGACCCACTTCGAGTTGATCTAGCTTCGTTTTCATTGCGGCGACATCCTAGCTAGATATTAGTACGATATTATGTATCCAAAGACCGGTTTCCAAGCCCACCTCCCAGATTCTTACGGGAAGTACCCCATTGTCAATCTCAACTGACAATTCATTCGTGCCTCTTCTGTCACTGCGCTGATGTCAATACAAGAAGACGTCCGTTTAACTTAGGCAATCTTAGAGTGATTCCGTCGAAAAAGTCTCGACTAGGCCATGGTGTTTGTAACGTTTCCTTCCCAAATATCGTTGTACTTCCGACTTATTCAACTTTAAACCAAGGTATAAATCTCTCTTTTGAATGTCACTTCGATGATAACCATGTGATTCGGCATGAGCGTATTTTGTCACAGATATTTGTGCTGGGTGCTTCTGTTTCCTTATCTTAGAGTTGTATATATTCCGTTCTGTTTACGAACTAAGCCCGTTTGTGAACTAGACGGCTGATATTCGACCACGCTACTAGTAATTTATGAGGTGCCTTGAAAATGATGTTGTAATCGTACATCTGAAGGGAAAAGAATACATTACCGTACATGCACATGCTAGGCAAAAGTAGGGCTCATGGCATGAGCTTTTTGAAAGACACAGCTCGTAGCAAGACTGCTTCTCGTCAATGGTACAAGGTTTGAAGGTTACTATGATTACCCGTGGGTAGGATAATGGGTCTGTGAACCGGTAGTTTGCCAACTGGACAGAGCTCGATTTCGTCCTGATGATATGAACCTAGAATCGTCGGAGAGTCTAAAGGCCGTATAAATATAGACGCTAATGACGAATCTATTAAAGTCCGCTTTTAACTATGTTCCTGAGAAACAGTTTCGTAATGTAGGTTCGTCTTGGTGAGCGGAGGCATGTTCCCTAGCCCCCTGACCAGTTCTGATGACAAGATAGCGGTTGGCGGGCATGGGTGATCCGGGATTATGGTCCACAAAAGCTGTAAGCGGAAAATGGGAAGATCGTCATTCTTTGAGCGGCGAGGTTGTGGTCCTCGAGGTATCGCCCCAGATGGGTGTATACTGGTACTAGTCTCGATCGGACGCTTTCTTTCCCGCTACGCGCTTCACAGCAATTTGTTGACTAATTGAGACTATACTGGTATATATTGTTACAGAAACATAGCGATATATGAACATACTAAGTGACTAAACCTACCACCCTAACCACCCTTGCCTACATTACATTTTTCCCACCAGTGCCTCCAAAGTACTTATCAAGTATGTATGTCACCTCCACGCCATCCTTCAGTCTAGTCTTAGCTCAGTGATTCTATCCTATTGGGAAGCGTACCTTCGTCCCCGGAATCTCCAAAGTCCTTCTGCTAGCTAGATCTTGTCGCCATTGCGGTCGCGGGGCTGTCATCAGGACTTGGGATAAGTCAAGTTCCAAAATGAACGCAAATTTCCCCGCTACAGTATCCGGGGTACAGGACCGCTCGGCTCTGAGAGCAGATGTCGGCCCTGGTACAGTCCGGCCCGGCACACCCTCCGAACCACAATTCGGCCAGGTCGAAACCAGTGCCGAATCGGACTAATCGTTGCATAGGCCTGCCAAAGCAGACATGGGTCATCTAAGCAAGGCATTATTAGACCAACTCGGATTACTGGTAACAGTCTCTTCCAATTGCTTCAATGACAGCATGTATAGAGTGCAGATTATAGCATAGTTTGGCAAGGTTACCTCAAGATTCGATATACCGAGTGTGGTGATACCATACTTAGAAGGCTATCTCTCATATTGTTACTATATTGCCCTTAGACCTCTCTCTCTCTAGTTCTATATTTAAGCGATTCACTGATTTTATCTAGAGCTCTAGATTGGCACGATTGGACATAGTACTGAATATCGTGAGATAGCATCTTTAGACGTTTGGGCGGCGTACTGAGATATGGGTATTGCTGTCTCGTTCTTTTGTTCGAAGCGTCTTTGATTTTCGTACTTTTGCAAGTGCACTTTATTTGTTTCTTTCGTTAACCAATTCCGGTTTAGAGGCGTATATCAGAGCGAAATGAGTTGGTCCGGAAGGCTTCTTCCACAAGGCCGGGGATGCATGAATGCCCAAATCCACACCCCCATCTGTTCCTCTTATAAGGAAGGAGTTGTTTGCCTGCGGCAGTTGAACGTCCGTATTTTTCGTACGCCGCACTCTATCAACTCGCCTTGCAGTATCAAGTATCGTTTACAGTCTAGCTCAGCAAATCGAGGAGGTGTATATTGACCTTCGAGCCAAATAGAGGGTTATCCCTCCGAATTTGGCTATGATTCTCTGACACGATGGGTACAAGCAATCACGAGTACAAGATGCACAACCCCGCACCGCAAGATTCAACTTTGTAGATGGTGGTAACTGTGGCTACATGCTCTTGATGCATGCTGATCTGCAGGAGGTCTGATTGGGACGGTTTCTCAAGTAGGTACTTTTCCAAAGTGAAGGACTGAAAAGACCCAGCTGAGTAGGTGCTTAGAGCGCTTAGATTAAGTACCTGCTCGATGTGATACTTGGCAGGATTGTATCCATCCTCAGGCTGGAGAGAATACCAATTCCGCTAACCAGATACAAGCGACTCATACATGACCTGGTCAGCCTTAACCGATGTCCGTGACTTACTAAAAGCTTGTCTGCAGTAGTGTCAACAGAATCCACGTTCGAGCGCCATTGCATTTGTCGCGACTGCGCTGTCCACCATCTCGCCACCACCACCATTCCATCTGTAGACCGCTTTGCGCAGACACTCGGTTTTATTTGCATAGTGGCAAAGTACGAGTATGACGGTTGTGGACGCACGGGCGCTGGCATATGTAGTAGCCACCTGTTACACAACGGATCAAACCGGCTAGTTATATCACCAAATAGAGTGAGACATTATGCAATAATACGACTACCCGACTCGCCGCTGCACACTTATATGCACTTCTCACCGAGCCAGAAAAACAAAGAACTAACTGAATATCATTGAGGCCACCCCCGATACCAGTGCCACAGCCAGCCACCTTCCACACTTCTAATAGCTCCAGCTGCCCAATAACCAGCCCAGGCCGCTCGCAGATGACCGCATATAGACTAGTAATCCCACCGGGGGATCAAGGAAATTACAACAACTCTAGACCAGCCAGGCCTTCTTATACCTCCCTTCCCACACGTTTCTGCCGCCTCTTCTTGCCTTTGATATTTTTGCAGCTGTATTACCAGCCTTCAGTCCAACCTTTTGGAAACCATCTCCATACCAAAGGACAACAAGGATGCAGACTTTCATCGGCCTGTTTGCTCTGCTACCGTTGGCAAATGCGCTCAAATGTATGCGCTGTTCCATCATACCGATAACTAAGCTGATAGGATTTAGGTGACGTTGAGCCATTATCACTAACCTATGGCAGCGTTACAACACTTGATAGTCCTCCAGTTGTGGAGTCACCACACAAAGCCTTGGGGTTGATATTTGGTATGATGATTCTCCCCCGAAGAACGGTGCGTGAAATCAAGGGAGTGAAGGAAACTAACGAGACTCTAGGTGGAGCAAAGAAACTTTTGGCCATGGGATTCGGCACTACAGCTAATTCAACGTATGTCATCGCGCACATCGAAAGTCTCCACGAACTGTATCATTTGACACCTCCATAGCTTCGTCCCCGATTTCGATAGCTTGTGCAACGCCTCACATCCCGACGTGAGAAGCTGCATTTTTTGGCGTGGAGGAGTGTTTTCTCCAGATAAAAGTAGCACGTGGGTGAAGGATGATAGAACAGCATATTACAATGGATCAGCGTCGAATGAAGGGTGGGATTATCTGAATGCTGAGAATTACAAGGGTTCGATACCAGAATATGACGTTATACTGTGCAATCTCTAACGCTGGATGTTGTTGATAGACCGCGGCGACGATCCCATAGCATCGTTTACCAGGGGTTGGGATACTATCGATCTTGGAAAAGGCTCACTGTCCTCTTTTCCCTTTTCAGTCATCGACAATAGCAGTTTCCCATTTGGGTAAGAAATTCTATAGAATTTCGCATTTCGTTCGTGGGCATTGTACTGACCAGACACAGAACTGGTATGGTTGGGTACGACTCCATCCTCCTCTTATAGAACAGGAAAACATGCTTTCTTTGTTCTCCGAGGCAACAAAGACTGTTCCGTATTAATTGTTGCATTTTAGGCTGGCAACCGACTCCGTATTTCTGAAATCTGTCGTCAGAGAAGGCTTGGCGCCGTCGAGATCATGGGGTTTTGATTACGGCAGGGTTGAAAACAAGGTGGATGAACCTGGCGAGCTTGTACTTGGGGGATACAACCCCGCGAAGGCCACCTACCAAGATTTTACGAACTACACTGTCTTCCCGAACAAGAGTGCACCATGCCCACTCCAAGTGGAGGTACAAGCTTTGCAGTGGGGCGACCATGATCTGATGGCCAATGGACAAAGTAAGCAGGCTGTCAGACCGTTCTCCTCGTGAAGTGTTTCTGATGAAGGTGCCACAGAGAGTTTCATGGCATGTATTGAACCTGCTTATTGGACTATGATCTTACCACTACAGGTGCAACGGAACATGAATGACTCCCTGATAAATGACTACAATTACACGTGGTGGAAACATACCTGGGAGTTCCTCTATATGAATAAGACCAATGGAATTGCCGATTTTCCAGACAATGACATGGAGATTACACTCAACAAAGGCTTCACAGTCAAAATCCCGAGAAGCGAACTATATCGCCAAGCGGTGCAAATCAATGCAACCAGGGGAGGCTGGGATCCAATTCAAGGAGGTAGTTCCCCAATGTGCATTCAAAGCTACAGGAATTCCAACTGATATATTCTTAGATAACGATACTATACAAGTGAACATGGGTACTGCAGGCTTTCCCCCGGATACAGAACCTAAACTCCCCTTCCTCGGCGGACCGTTCCTGAGTCAGGTTTACCTTACTGTCGACTATGAAAATAATATCTTTTCACTTGCCAAAACAAACCGCGACTCCACATCCGCACCGGCTCTCAGGGCACTTGCCTGCGATAAAGCAAGAAACGCCACAGTCAGTTCAGATTCGGGTTCGAGTTCTAACAATACGCCAAAGATTGTCGGCGGCGCAGTTGGCGGTGCACTTGGTCTCGTCGCCATCGCTGGGCTGATATTCTTTTTCGTTTACCGACGACGAAAGCAACCAGAACTCGCTCAAACTAGTCTGGAGGAAGGGGTTGTTATTGGCGGCGACAAGAAGGATGATGTACCTCGATATACCTCGCCCTTTTCCCCTTATGGAGCATATCCTCCTCCACCCCCACCCGAGTCTGTAACAAGTATGGGTTCACCATATCCTTACCCACAAAGCCACTACAGCGGCACACCCACATGGGCGACATCACCTCCGCTGCCGCCACAACAGCTAGCAGCGAACGCGAGTGAACGAGGGGATGCAGCGGAATTGGGCCCGGGATCACCACTGATAGAGGAGACGCCGACGGGGACCTTGAGTTCAAACCCTGCACATCGAGATATACATACGCTATGATTTTAATACTTGTGAAATACGGTGTTTGGGTTTATCTTTACTTCAGGATATGTTACAATTTTCTTTCTTATTTCTTGTTTAATATTTGGGATGCGATTTACTAGGGGTTTTTCTTTGAGGATATATGTATTATGAAAATATGGCCTAGTTCAAGGAAGGAGTGTTTGGGTTAGTCGAATGGGAATCGGCTGCTCTTGGAAAATCGAGCAGCAAATTATAATGAACCCATTGTGCGAAGATCAGTACGCATCATCAGACGTTAACATAGCAAGTACAATCATTGCCTTTTGGCAGTCTCCAGAAGCGAAACTGGGGTCATATTGCCTCAATCTTTGTATGAATATAATTTGCACCAATTGTAGCACTAACGATTGATTTGATATACAACACAGTGCAGATGGCAAGGTCATAGGATATCACTCGCTTTATGTTTTGACACGAGTGTTGCGCACCGACGATACCATAAAACCAGTGAAGCGAGGAAATGTAAGGTACTGAACCCTGAGGCAGCTTTGGAGACCAAAATGGATGTCCAGATATTCATCGTGCGTCACAGATCATCACTCGATATACATCAATAATGCAGAGGGCGGTTACAGCATTATCGAATGCGGAGGACGAACGGCTTCAAGGAATATAAGAGCATATGGCGCTCGAATTCCACTACCAGGCAACTGGTGGTATAAATGAGCACCGAGTCGGGTGATATCACATAATCAGTATATAATTGGGGAGTTAGAAATGATTGCATAAATAGAGACACAAGGGATAAACGGAATGATTAAGAAATATGAACAACTAAGCAGGAAACAGCAACAAGTTCATGCAAACTCGGTAGAGAAACTGAATACTTAATAGGTATTATGATTTTAGTAGCAGAGTTATTTACTATCTTAAATAAACTATATTACTGGATAAGAGATAAAAGTCTTTCAGAGATATGGAAATAGTACTTGATAAAAGTATTATTAAAGTTATAATTTAAAAAATATATTTCATTAAGTGGCAAAATTAGATTAGAGCTTTATTTACATAGCAGAGAAAGATACTTATAATGCAGAGACTGATAATACTATACAGTTAAAAGATACATGTAAAGAAATCTTTAAGAAGTATGAGAAAGGTAGTATTTCTTATACTGAGTATAAGTACTTTATAGAGGACTATACTATTGTAACAATACATATATATGGTATATATAATTCTAACATATAAAGTTGTATACAAATCAGATATAATTCTTATCATCAATATTAGAATTGTATAAGTACTATGTTTGTAGCAGAATTGTTATTACATATTATTATAATATAACAAGACTTGAAAAATAGTACTGTTAGCTGGTATTAGCAATAGTCAAGAGTTATTCAACAGTGGTTGATAAAGGTGAATTGGGTGTAAGGGTGCATATGCTCACATCTGGCTATGAAGGGATACGGCTAATATTATGGTAAACTGTTGCACACAGTGTATGAGTGATATCAAGTGGAGAAGGAAGTGGTAGGATTTTTGGTAAAGATATAAGTGTTGTGGCAATGACTATAGGAGTGCGGTTACCCGGTGTGTGACATATCACCTGCCACGCCATTACATTATCCCCACTTTTGAAAGCAGAGCTTCTGGGCGGCCAATTCCGTACAAACAACAAAATGCAAAAGGGAATGCCCTTGTACATATTAGTAAGATTTCAAAGTCCCACACCCAATCTGACACCATTCAGTAGTAATTCAGGGGATTCGGTGCCTGAGATAACTGCAGCTTCAGCATTAGGTTGTAAAAACCCGTGCTGATGCCATTTGTACCAGGCCAAGATCCAAAACAAGTGAAGGGTAGAAGAATACAATAGAAACATCCCAAGACCTCCTATCCTCCATCATATTACCGCCATGGCATGTGAGGATGATCTCGATGAAAGTCATCAATCAGCTCCTGGGCATTCTTGAGGTTTTCGAATGGTTCCCAACTTGTACATATCTAGTTGTAGCCGGCCCACTGAACGAGGTACTGTAGCTTCGAGTAGTGCTGCTTGGAGTCTTGGATCACATCGACCTCCCACTCCTCCTTGAGATCATTGACTATGATTGGATTTGGCTCCGATGATGACTGGCCTGTAACTGGAGGAGTTTACAGATTGAGTGGTAATACATGGTAAACGTTGTGATTCCACATCGTCTTTGGCATGTTTACTTTGTAAGCATTCCTGTTGATGATCTTAGTTACCATGTACAGTCCAGTGCGCTTGAAACGATGCTTTTTTGATGGTCTGGTCATTTTGAAATTCCGAGTCAAAAGCCACACTTTGTCTCCAACTCCGAATGTCATTTCCTTCCAGCCAGTATACTTGCATTGCCACGTTTGAGCTTTGAGCAAGTTTTATTTGAGCGGCCAGTGAGTGTCTTCCAGGCCCGCAGCCATTGCATCGGCCTGTTTTTCTGTTCTTAAGTTCGATGGGACCGTTGGTTGTTTATAGTAATAGCAATGGGTCCAAATTGCCTGGTCGGTTCCGGTTCCGGTTCCACCCGAAACCGGACCGTGGCAACGGGTCTTACCACACGAAAAACCTGGCCCATTGGAAATGGGCCGGTTTTACCACCAAAAACCCGGCATTTCAACATCACAACTTTGCCTCCAATTAAGTATTTGAGTTCTGATCGTATCATGACATGATCAGTATGTAGATTGTGCAGTTCTAGCCACTCTTTCACCTCCCGATCTCAGATATGTGATCCGACCAATATTTGTTGAGTCGTTATTGAAAACCCGCTAATTTCGCTTAAAATTTGCCTTTCTTTCACAGCCACTGAACGAATATCAGTCGGATCGCAAATCGGAAAGCGGGTGGTGAAATTGTGGCCAGAACTGCACAATCTACATACTGATCATGTCATGATACGATGAGAACTCAAATCCTTAATTGGAGGCAAAGGTGTAGGAACCATAAAGTTGGAACAGCGGTCCGGTTTCAACCAGGCCGAAAACCCGCGAGTTTATGTCTGGTCTGGGTAACAAACCCGCCAAGACAAACCAGGTCGGGTTTTTAGCCGGGTCTGGAACTGGACCGAACCGAACCGCCGGCCAGAAACTGGACTGCTGGCGGGTTACCCAGACCTTTTGCTAACACTAGTTGTTTACACTGCATTCACAGGTGGTTGTGGCAGTTGGCCCAGAATGGAGTCATGCATGTTGAGTAGTGGATAGAGTTATTGTATGCAAACTTGGCTACCGGTAAGGGTTCCACCCAATTGTCCTGCTCGTAATTTCAGAAGGCATGGAAGTACTTCTCCAAGGTCGGGTTCTACCGTTCCGTTTGGCTGTTGGTCTGTGGGTGGGAGGAGGTTGAGAGTCAGTGGTTGATAATCAGATGAGAGCAGACTTGGTTGCAGAATCTACAGATGAACTGCTTCCTGCAATCAGTGACAATATTGTCTGCACTCTCACATTCGCAGATAATGTGTTCAAAAAACATCTGTGCCCATTCTGGTGGGTTGATATCTTTTCAGCAGCAGAGGTTGGTTGCCATATTTGTCAATCAGTCGACTATTACAAAGATCCCCATGTACTTGGAAATGGTTGACTCAGGAAGGTTGGTAACAAAATCCATTGTGACTCCCTCTCATGGTCAAAAACCCAGTTGTAACAGCATGTTGAGTCCAGGGTGGGCATGGTGTGGTGTCTTGATTTGGTGGCATCAGTTGCAGCCGGTGATGTATTTCCACACCATAGCGCCTATTGCAGGCCAATAGAAGTCTCTAGATACCAATTCAGCCGTTTTAAGAGCTCCAAAGTGGTCGGATTTAGGGTTGTCATGGAAATGACTTATCACTTGGCTGCTGAGTGTGTCATCCACCGGTATGTATATCCTCCCTGCGTGGGAAAGAGCTTTGGCAGTGACTTTCCATTCTTTGCTCCAGTTTTAGCCTGTCTCGGCAGATCAAGTGGTCAAACAATTGGAGTTCCAACGATCCTGCAGTTCATGTCGGTGGCCATTGAGTCGGAGGTCTCGGCTGCCTTGATTGTTAGCAGGAGGTCATGGTATTGTTCCACAGTGGCTGCCAAAGTTGCCAATAGGCGTGCAATCAGCCTCTCGTATCCAATCTTGTAGCCAGGTCGTCTTGACAGTCCATCTGCTGGGTTCTTCTTGCTCTCTTAGTGTTTGATAACAAAGTCATAGGACATCAGCAACAAATCTAGTTTACGTCAGGAACACCCGGGTGTTTCTGACGGCCCTGACGGCTCTGAAAGAACATTGTACCCTCTGACGGAGAATCAGACGCAACGGGTCACGTTATATACCTCCCTTGTGGCGGCTATTATATCATACCTCTTATTCTTGCGACGTGTCGCGTTGTATATTATGCTCGCCGCCCTGGCGTCAGGCTTCCTTTACTTTGCGTCCGGAATGTGGTGACGTATACGCACCATCAGAACGACACATATGTTACGCTCTTCGCAGGGCTCCACTTACGTTGTAGCTGTTTACCCAACGCCTAGCGCTGTTTATGCCTTTCACCGGCCGAGTGCCACATTTTAACTTTGGGATCTTGTCACTTATTACAATACAGTCTTCGCTTCGCATACATCGCTTGACGTTGCATTTGCTTCGCCATTATCGTCTTTTACAGGTCTGAAATATACTGTCCAATCTTCACACTCTCTAGTACTATACCCTCAGTCCTCCAAAATCTGGGTTAATCCATCATTGGCTTGCGATGCTTCTTCCTCCTCAACTGCATCCGCATCGTCGCCATTGTCGCCCTCATACCCGCCCACATCACTGGTTCCCAGGTCAAACCTCCCGAGTTCAGTTGGGGCCTGTCGTCGCCGGCTGGCGGTGGGAAATCGTTGATTTCGTCACCTTCATCGTCGTAATCCTCGCAGCCCCCTCGCATCCCGAAATGCAGTTCATCATCCGTACAATTGTTGTCTATCGGGATGTTTGGGTCAGTGCTTCCGATCTCAGGCTCCTTGAGCGCCACCTCGGAGGTCAAATAGTCAAGAAGAATAGCATTGCTAACACGTGCTGCTTCCGTGTTGATGACTGCGGCAGGCGTTGGGTTCTCCGCCTGTTGGATCTGACGCTTGACTGTGGCAAGAGTGTTTTTATACACCCTCTGTTGTTAGCTCTCCGGTAGTGTGTTCCAGGTATTAATCAAGAATGTGTACGTGTCTACAATGCCATGCGAGGTTAACAACTTGTGACCCGTTGCAGCACAGCAGGTTGCGATCTTACCACCGTCATTCTTGTAGTTGAAGTAGTTCGAGCGATCAGGTCTGTCCACCTTCAGCTTTGACTTGGAAGCTTTCAGATGAACACCTTTGTTCTTTTGCCACTTCAAGAGAGCATGGCGCAACGCGGTGCAGGTAAACATGATCAGTGGCGAGGGTATATGACCGTCCTTGTCGTCAATCATGGAATTATAAAATCAATCAGCATACTTACCGCGGTTATTCGCCCGATGATAAAATTTGATGTAGATAAACCCCGGGATTGCCTCCACCAGGAAATAAAGTGGACGCTGGCCATTCGTTAGCAGCTTTCAACTCTCTCTGCGTTGGATTTGGACCGCGTACACCACCTTCCACACGCTCTGCCACAGGAAAAAGATACTTATTGTCTGCCAGAAGGGAATCAATGAATTCCAAATGCGCTGCGTCAGATTCAAAGCGGTGGAGATTATAAAGCTCTGCTATATGGTCCCTTGCGGATTGAATGAAATGGAATTTAACTTTGTCGACTTGTGCTCGAACCTGGTACCAGATTGAGCGTGTAATATCCAACGTGGGCTTTCGGTTCACCATACCTCTTTCATGATCTCCGTTGTGCAAGCCTCGAATGCTATGGACCAAATGTTGTTTTGCTGCATAGCAGTGTTCCAGTACTTCTCTATTATCTGCCAGTGTGGGGTTTCAGCTAATGCTTTCACAGCGCATCGCGTTGCATAACTTATAATCTCGAAGTCGCTTGCACTCATAAACGGCCATCTGTTCCACATATAGAGCTCCATGAGTCTGCCCGTTGCAAATACAAGATGCGTCATGTCTGAGTGACCAAATCGATGGATGCTGCGACTGCTGGAGACCACTGATTGAGGTGTAGACACCGCCTGCGGTTGCAATTGCCACTGCCTCTGTCTCTGATTCCTTTCTGTAGCTTGCGTTCTCAGTGGATTTGTAATGGTTGCGCGGGCTTCTGGATTAGGGATGGGGGTAGGCAGGGTTTCAAGACCGCGGAGAGGAGTGGGAGTGCTAGCAATGCCCGATGCGAGGCTGGATACAACGCGACGCTTTGAGTCTGTCTGTGAGGTTCCTCCGGGTGCTGGTGTGCTATGACTGCTTGTACCCGGCATGGCAGATGGTATAATCATTGACCGTCGCTGTGTAGCAGACGGGGTTACAGTCACGCGTTGAGTGATATCTGCGATGCCAGAATTGTTCAGTGAAGATGAGGGGGTGGAGTTCTGACCAGGGATTGTAGAGGTTACGGAACTCCCTCCTTGCGAGGAATCCCTCTCGCCAGCCGGTGCAGAAAGACGTCTCATAGCCGGGGGAAGCTTAGAATTCCCCGAAAGCCTACGCTTTTGTTGTTTCTGAACAATTAGTACGACCGGAGTTGTGCCAGGGGGAGGGCCTTGGGACGGCATAGTGCGATATAGATGTTCGATGTTGAGAATGTAGGAATAATTTCCTCTGCATGCATATGCAACGGCAGGCAAGGTAGACTCCTATTTGAGCGACCAGGGAGGGATTTGAAAAAACAGGGAGGCGCAGTGTATACCGCGCTAGACTCTAAATCACTATCGCCCGTGATGACACTGGGGGACAAGATCCCTTGACAAGAATTCAATTATGGGTTCACTGCCATCAGATTAAACTCAGATTAAACTCTGCATTGATATTCACTGTTACAGCAACATCTGAAGGTCCATTTGCACTGCTTGAAGGGTCTTTATGACTTCTTGGCGCGATTATCATTGTATTGCACTCGTTCTTGGCACAATACTTCCAACCATCGATTGTGTATATGTTCAGCTTCACGATGGAAATCCTCCTTTGGCAGAGCTAAAAGCATCGCAAAGCGAACAATGATGTATTCTCTATCCTATGACATCAGTTGCGAGTGCCTTTTCCACTGCTAGGCATTGTTAGCCGTGTTGAATGCTTGCACAGTTGGGACAACCTGAGAACTACTCAGTTTGCTCCGAGATGCACCAGGTCTGAGCAGTAAAAATGATATGTGATGCAAAAGCAACGCCTGGCATCGTAAACTGTCCTCTCCTCGAGTACTAAATCTCTTCTCGAGGCTTGTTTATCATGAGGTGGCATGTGCATCTGCAAGATTAACGCTGGGCCGTTTTGTGTTCATTAATCAACTAAACTCACAAGTTGAACGAAGAAATCGCCGGAACTCAAGTATATATATCTCTTCTTCCCACCTACACCTCCTTTCTCTTTCCCACCTGTATTATACACACCGACAGCATCGTGATTACGACATCACGTGACTAGCAGAAAACAACGCCTCTCGTTCTAAAACACATTCGATAATCTACACAACTTTGTACTTTCCCTCACTTTCTGTCTGGACTTCCTTCCGCTACATGCAACTGTATCATAATGCTAACGTTTCGGATGTAGATTCATTTTCAACTCACAGCGATGGCACCAAAGGGCAGCAGCAAAGGAAAGGGGAAGGCTAGGGCAAAGATGCCGGCATCGGATATAAATCGACACCTGTCGTTGGATCGGGACCATATAAAGGGATTCCTCTTGGAACACATCCATGGACTCATACGGAAATATAATGTTTGCGGCGTCAAGGATGAGAGGGCCTAGGACCTCCTTTATGATATAATCTTTCTTAATCCAGTTACGACTCGCCGCTTTTCACAATTCCAGCTGATGTGGCCGCACAGCAGGCACAGGAGTTCGCCTTTTCGGGAGTGGTGGGCTGCCTCCCACTCATATATGGGGCAAATGTTTGACAAAACCCATGACCAAATGAACAATTGGAGGTGGGACAACCCCCGTGCCTTCGGGGATCAAGTCAATCGCTCCAATCCGCAGACAACCAGCTTGGGGAAGGTTAAACGCACCTGTGAGCGTTTCTCTTGGTACGGTAGCGATGATTTCCGGGTAAAGATTGAGCCGCAAAGCTGCCGGCAGTACAAACCAGGCGACTTCCTGGCCGTTAGACCACTGAATTGGGATCAGATAATCGACGAGGATGATGATGATGACAACTGGGCGGATCCCGGTGCGCCAAGCAGTGGAAGGAGCCGTCCTGGCGATGGGAATCACAATGACGACAGCGAGAGTGAGGAGGACACGGAGGGCGATGAGAAGGGGACCGGGAAAGGGAAGGGAAGAAAGGACGGGAAGGGTAAAGGAAAGGGGAAGGGGAAGGGAAACGGTAAAGGGAAAGGTATTGTTAAACGAACCCCAGGGGGACATGATATCTCTTGTGCCGTTGCTTTGCAGTTGCAGAAGCAACTGTCAGAGGGAGACTTGGATGAGGAGGGCTAACTAGAGTGGATATATTTAGAGCCGGAAGCATGACCCGGCATGTCAATTTCCTCCGATGATGATGCCCACTCGACTGAGTCGGACTTCGAATACGACTCAGAACTTGATCCTGATGTGGATATGCGCATGGAGGATGATGTGGACGCGCCAGACGGCGTTGATTTAGACGCCGATGGGGATATGGCAAGGGATGGTGAAGATGAGAAAGATAAAGAGGAGAAAAATGAGAAGGAGGAAGATGAGAAGGAGGAGGAGGTGGTGGATGAGGATGAGGAGGAGGATGTGGATGAGGATAATGGCAAAGAACCTCGGACGATTGGCGAGGGAGAGATGGTAAATACATCGGCTGATGATGCTGATACAATGGCAGACGATCAGCCAACCGTGCTATGTGAGCAAGGCCAGGAGATGCGCGATTATACCCCACTGCGACAACCTCTGGCCCCTGCCCCACGGCCACAAACCCCGGAGCCTCGCCCACGACAACGAACTCCGGAGACTGATACCCTCAGTGGGCTGCAGTTTTTGGGGTTTGTGACGCCGCAAAAAACTCGCCCAGCGGCGCGAACTCTGCGAGAAGCTGAGGCAGCTGGAAACATCTCGGATGTCAATGTGGGGCAGCAGCTAGTCGGCAAATAGGCAGGTGGCGACAGTCTCCCCGATGTTCGTCTTCCGGATATCTCTCTCCCTGATGTCCCTCTTTCCTATGTCCCTCTCCCCAATATCCCTCTCCCTGATGTCCCTCTCCCTGAGGCGCGCCAGGGTAGCTTGGTAGGCGAGGAGTGAACCAGTCCTCGCGTTCTCATCTTGTGAGTTTCCTTTGCTGTAATCTATTCATCTCAGGCACTGATTAAGGCAGGCGTGGAGGTGTTTTGTTCATTTGGGTTAGGGTTGTGGGCCTGTTCGTGTCCTTTGTTCTAATCTAAATATCTCAGGCATCGATTATTACACACATCGCGAGGCTTTTGGATTGTGAAGGGATTTTTTATATATATTCATAGTATCATGGGACATCGCGCATGCATTGTTTTTGCAACTCCTGGCATGTAAGGAACCTCCTTGTGATGGTGTTGAGGCTCAATAAATCTCTCAAGTATTGTAAGCTTATACCCACACCAGACTGCTCAGGCCTAGCACCAACTTTCGTCCCTTTTGACAGTGAATACTTCACGCCTCGTGTGTCGTTGACAATGCCAGAGAAGACCCCTTTCCGTTGCCCCGAATTTTCATGGCGAAAGAAGTTCACCTCAGACAGCTGGCGACTTAAGCATATCAAATTACACCATTCTGAACACTGTCAAGTTGCACGCCGAAAGAATCTGACTGTTAGCAGCGCGCCCTGACATGTTGAACCCGCTCAGTGTCGTAAATTCAACGCTAACAAAGATTGAATTGAAGACATGCACGCGTTTCCCTACCTCGAACACCTTGAACACATTGCAGACTCGGAGTCTCAACCACCGCCGCTTCCTCTGCCATGGACGGAAACATACCCCGGCGCCGGAGCTCCGCTCAGCGATTACATTGCTGACCCATGGGAACGCGACGCTCAGGGTTTCCTTGACACGAACCTACAAAACACTCCGTACTATCCGCTTGCAATGCGTGAAGAGTACAAATATATCCAGTGTGGGATCAAGAAGAAGGGCATGAAGACGTACTATGACAACGTGCTGAAGGAAGAAAACACCGCTCTGCGTTTCCCAAGCTTCAAAAATGGGGATGGCGTCAAGAAGCCCGTGGCTAGCATGCCAGATGATCTGGCTCTCGGGGAGTGGGAACTACACACTCTCGAGGATATGAAATGGAATGACAATCACCAGCACCCTATCAAATACTGGAGTCGAGACATCATCAAAAGCATGAGATGGTTGATGTGGTAGCCAGCGTACGCTGAGAATCTCATTTATGCCCCTCAGCATTGCTTTAACAGTGATATGCCACGGAAACACCTCTATACCGAAATGCACACTGCCGACGGGTGGTGGGAGACACAGGCAAGGAGAGATACCCGAGCATGATGACGTGCTAACCAAGGTTTAGTCAACGCTCAGAGTGGGGGATACACTGGTTCCCTTGATCTTCATGTCCAACAGAATGCATCTCTCGAATTTTGCTGGAGACAAGAAAGAGTGGTCTGTATATATGACAATTGGCAATGTATCTTCGAAGCTCCACCAGATGCGCTCAATGCACAGAGTCGTGATCGTCGCTCTCCTGCCGATTCCGATCAAGAACCGTAATATTCCTCAGCAGCGGCTTGATGAGCAGTGGCATACAAACCGAGAGGTGCTGAACGAGGTATCCCGGTGGGTACTCCAGCCTCTCACCTTCGAACAAAATCCCAGCGCCGAGAGCGGGTATTACAACTTTCTCTGTGCAGATGGCAACTTCAGGCGTTGCAAACCGGTTTTAGCAGCATGGCTTGCGGATTGCCCTGAGTATAGCAACCTACATCATCTCGAGCGACATGTCTGTTTTTGCTGCGAGTGGACAAACAACGAACTTGGAGAGTAAGTCCCTCCAGACAAGCAACACCTCCGGCGGGATCACAACCTATATCGAACGCTCAGCGATGCGAACACCAAGTCTGCCGATGCCGAACTCTCATCGCGCCATGTTCACCGAGGATTGAAAGTGTTTTGACATATTCCCTGTATTGTGAGTGATCTCCCGAGGCCCGACCTCCTCCATACAATGCAGATCGGCATGCTTGATCACCTCCAGAAGTGGATTTTCCACTTCATGAAGACGCATGAACGGCTCGACAAGTATAATGCAACATGGTTATCTGTACCTGCTTACCATGACCTCACACCAAAAACTAAGTCATATGAGGAAGTTTCTCAATGGAATGGGAAGGAGATGAAAGAAATGAGCCGGTACCTGCTTGGAGTTGTAACCCAGTCTCTACGAGGAGGAAGCCCCGCTCAGCTTCCCATATTCAGTTGCGCAATTGAGTGCACACGGGCATTGTTAGAATTCTAGATGTATGCTCGATATAAATCTCACAATGATGCAACATTGAGCTACATGGAAGACGCCTTGTGCGATTTTCACACCTTCAACAATGTTTTCTTACTCGGGAGAGCCGGCAAAAAGGCAAAGGCCAAAGCCAATGCCCTGAGAACGGAGCTCATCAAGAAGCGAAAGGTAGACGAGGAAACAAATGCTGAAACTTGGACGCCGTCCAAGCAGTGGCGTGAAATGTACGCCTGGCGGGATTATATCAGCCACCAGATAGATGTTTCCAAGGAGTTAGATGCTGACTTCAACTTTCCGACGATCCACTTGATGTCTCACTGGGTCGAACGGATTCGTCGACATGGAGCCTTGCAACAGTATCCTGCTGAGAGACATGAACAAGCACATAAAACGAATCTCAAGGACTGTTGGAGCGCCTCCAATCACAATCTGAACTACCTGCTGCAAGTAATCACCTTTCAGCGTCGCATTCTCTGCTTCGAAATCAGAGAGCTCAATCTGCAAGCCCTCGCTCAGCGTCGAGAGAACAGCGCTGCCACCGGCAAAGTCCTCCCTTCCGGCGCTGATCTGGCTGCCCCCCTGGGCTCCCAGTCCTGTGCGAAGCCCGAATTCATGGGACCGCAAAACCGCCATGATGGAAAGCATCCTGATGCTATGAGCAAAGACTTCAGAGCATTACTCAACAATACGCAAGACGCAACGCACCGCGTGACATAATACAATGGCATGCGGGAGTTTCTCAAGCATAAGAGTCGTAACAAGACGTGTATATCGGATGAACAACTGCACGCAATGGAGCTCTGTATTTACCATGGTATTAGGGTTCAAGTTGAGCTTTTAGATGGTGAATGCGTATCTCAGAATTGTCAATGCACAGAAAGCCAGAGCTGGCGCGGAGGGGACCGACGGAACGACTGGGTGCAGTTAAAGCAACGCCGTGGGAGATGTTATGGTGCACTGAATGGTCATCTCCTGTGGTAACTGCAACGACTATTCAAAATCAAGCTCCTGAACGAGGATGGAGCTTTTGTTGAGTACTTGTTAGCCCTGGCGCTCACCACAATACCTGAAAACTCGGGTAACTTGAATCCGGTCTTGAAATTTGTACAAGTGAGTAAAGCACCAGCAGCAGTTGCTTTGCAAGTTTTCAGCGTGGGAAACATATTCGGCTGCGCACACATAATTCCAGAGTTAGCTGCTAGTAGCAAGACAGGAGACGGATGGCACGAGCCATGGATTGTCAATAGCCACATAGATCTGGCGACTTGGAATGATGTGTATAATTAGTAAAGAGATAATTGCATTTTGCGCGCAGGTAGAAGAAACGCGAGGAGAGGTTTTCGCAGCGTCACCCATCGCATTGCAATCCGTATGCAAGCGCGTGCCCAATGAATCCATTCCGATGTATGGTCACAGTTGGCCTTTAACACCAGAGTGTTCGTTTAAAATAAGAGACCGATAGAGCAAGAAGAAACAGTTAAACTGCGATGGGAGGGCGATATGCAACGCGATGCGTGGTATTGACGCCAGGCGCGGAGTAAGCCGCCACCGGGATGTCCCTGATGGCCCTGACGGACCGTGTCTACTCTGACGGAGCCATTCCGCCTGGACGGAATTATTTTTTGCTGATGGAGGACAGTATCGCTGCCCATGTAGCCTGCACTTGGGAAAGCTTGTTGGAGGTTGGGAAATACTCCAGGTCCTTGTGATCACACTGCACTAGAATCTTATGGTTTGTGCCTTTGAGGTAATGTTGCCATAATTTTATTGTTCACACGATTCTTAGGGGCTTCTGATCATATGTGTTGGAGTTCTGTTCAGCAGGAGAGCATTTTCGAAAGTAGAAGTTCAATTGTCGGAGGATCCTGAATATGTCAAACTAACTGAGAATGCTGGCGATTTTGACGCCACTGGCATTGGTTAGCAGATTGATTGGCTATTGCCGGTCGAAATGTTTAAGGATCTGTGCGTCGGTAAATGCCTTTTTTCAGCTTCTGAAACATGAGTTTGGCATTTTGAGTCCACTCCCATTTGTATCTGGGGTTATTCGACTTCTGGCTGAGTTTAGTTAGGTCTGCAGTCTCTGCTCATTTTGGTAACTCCATCAGGGATAACGTAATCTTTGCGCATTTCCAGATGAACTGTCAGTAGAAGTTCAAAAATTGAATATGTACAAATACATCCTGAAGTGACTTTGGGGTCGGCTAATTTTCAATCGTAGATATCCTCTCTGATTTCATACCGATCCCTTCGGAGTTGATGACAAATCCAAGAAAACCAACCTCTGAGACTGTTAGTTTGCACTTTTCGGCCTTGTAAAACCGGCTGCATTTCTGCAGTTGTTTCAGCACTTGATGTACATGCTTCTCATGCTCCCTTTTGTTAGTTGAGTAGATAAGTATTAATAGAATATAACAGTGAAAGTCCAAAGAGATTGGTTAAAATTTCAAAAGAAGTATGCGAAGTAGGAGTATAGCAAGAATAATGATGTTAAGAAGTGTTCGAAATGCAAGCATATACTGCAGAGGATTTCAGAGGAGACATTATTGTATTCCTTATCGATGTCTGAGCAAGTCTAAAGAACTGTTCTCTAACCAGAGAAACTGTATTTATATATACATAAATTAACCTGTGATTGACCGTGACTAAGGTTGCGGATCAATACCCAAAAACAGTAAAGAAACCCTCTTCAACTGTACATAAATACATAAGAATCATTTTAGAACATACCAGAATCATCCAGACGCATTCTATAAAGATAAGGGCTGATAAATCCATTTCCAACAGAACTAAACAGAAGGTTCTAGACAAGATCTTATCTGGAACTTTCTAGACACCCCATCAAAACAATAACAAAAGTAATAAGAGTTATTAACACAGCACATTATCCTTATCCGCAAAGACCTTCCATAATATTGAGATATAAAAAGAAACGTACAATTATTAGTAAGAGAACTGTAGATACTTCCATATTTTCAATAAGTATGTCATCGTGGTAGCACATGGTGAAGTCATCGATATACGGCCTCAGGCAGTTGGCAATGTATCCCTGGGATGAGGCCGGCGCCTTCATCAATCAGATGGGCATAACCCAGTATTTGAATTGGCTATAGCGGGTTCGAAATGTAGTCTTGTACTCGTTGCCTTCCTTGATGCAGATGAGATGGTAGGCATTCCGGAGGTTCAGCCGGGTGAAGATCATATCTCTGTGTACACGATCAAGCATTTTCAAGATCAGTGGAAGGGGGTATCGATTTTTTACTGTATGTATATTGAGTGTCTGATACTCAACAACCAGCCGCAGGCCTCCATCCTTCTTTGTGGCGAATAAAATTTTCACTACTGCTGGTGATGGTGACCGCTGGATAACGCTGTTGGCTAGGTTCATTTCAATATAGGCTTTCAATGCTTTCGGCACAACCTCCGATTGGTTGTACATTTGCCAATGTCTCAGGACACCTACGTCAGAGTTTGGCCTTATAGGCATACATATGGTAATGATAGATATACAGGTGCAAACATGGACTCGAGTGATAGTAAATAGTTGTATACGTATGGCGGAACACTGGCGTACATGCTTGTGCACTATTATCGCTGAAGATCTAAGTCTCGTGGCGAGTCGCCTCTATAAAATAGCCATTACCCAGACCTGAGTCACGTGCCGCCATTACACAATGCAGTAAAGTGTAGCCCAGCTCTAGGTTAATTGGGTGATCAACTGATCAGTGCGGCTGGAGTGTTTCTGCATTGGTCTTCCTGAAGACCTCCACAAAGTTACAGTATTGAGACGGGATATACACTGTGTCATCATTGAATACCATCTCTGCATTGCTGTCTCCTGATATCTATTATTCTCTCCTTGCAACATGATTCTCGTAAGATCTGAGAAGGGTTGGGGTCCCAGGAGGCTGGATCGGAACGGTTTGCGACACATCAGCCAAGCCCTGTCGTCCTGGTACTCCCTATGTGTCTCGACGTGCCTGTAGCAGTCATTGAGTGTTCCCCTGCATACCCGCTTCTGCCACAACTACTGCTGCTGCTCCCTCCTCGCCGATTCAGCATCAACCGGGGCTCTTCTCACCAAATGTTTCTGAGGTAATGCCTTCTGACATTGTTGAGGCTCGCAGCAGACCAGTGCCCTCATCAATTCATATGGTGATTGCTGTGGAGACCATATTTCCTGTAAGCGGGTCGTTGAATGAGGTGGCCCCCAGGAACTGAATATCTATGGCTGGGGGTGATGGTTCGCACGCACCATCTTTCACACATCCATCCCCCTAGGGTAGCAAAGTGATAGTCTGCTCATTTCCGGAATTCCCAACTGGCATTTACAAACCTAACAACTGGCCTTGAAACCAGTTGCTTTCAGGATTCCTAGATTGGAACCAAGGAAGGCTAAGTACAGAATTATAAGCCATCATAGGCACAACGAGGTCATCTAGTTTGTCAACCAGTGCCGAATATTCAAAATACTGACACGAGATTGTCATTTTCCCACTATGTTTCACTAATATCATTATGTGGCTATCTAGATCCAGAGTGGTGATGTGTACCGGTCCTGATGGCAGTCCAAGTCTCCGAAGCAGTCTCAGCACCATGAAGATACTGGTAGTGCCGCATTCGATAAGGGCTCGAATGGGTTGCCTCTCCCTGTTTATGTCCCAAACATAGACTTCATGGACGATGTGAGCCGTATTGTGTTGTGTTGTTCAACATCGATATTGACTTGACATGCATGCTGGGGGATGCTTCGAAACCACTCTTGATTTCATTGTAATCTAGAGCGGATGTATTTCATCCAATGTTGTCATTAGAGACTGCATTCCGTGTTACTGGTCTCGAAGTCTAAGAGAAGGACGAAAGAGATGATTACGAATTACAGACCGGTTATTAAATACTCATTCTGTTTAGAAAGAAATATCTTAGTTGACGAACAATGAACGGATTGAATTGACGAATGATACACGGAATGAAAGAGAAGCATACTTATGATTATGCGGGAGGCTGGTTCTGAGTACAAAGCTTAAGCAAGTTCACTTCTTAAGATGGAGTGATCATTGGTTCACCGATCCTCATGAAGGGGGGGATGTTATGGGTTTTCTCTTAACAGTGACTACAGTACTTGAATAACTCAATGGGTACAGCATCAGCAAAAAATAGTTCCATCCGGGTGGAATGGCTCCGTCGGAGTAGACGCACTTCGTCAGAGCAGTGAGAGACACCCCGGTGGCAGAGTACTCCGCGCCCGGAGTCAATTCAACACGTCGCATTCCATATCGCCCTATGATCCCTGTTTCACCGTTTCTTCTCATTCTGTCGGTCTCCTAGGTTAAACCATCACTCTGGCGTTGTGGCCAACTGCGACCATACATCGGAATGGGTTTGTTGGGTACGCGGTTGCATTGGAATTGCAATGCGATGGATGATTCAGCAAAAATCTCTCCTCATTTTCCTTCTAATTGCGCACAAAAGCCAATTCTCTCTTTACTTTTTAGACGGGATTGCATGGCAATGGGTGACGCCGCGAAAATCTCTCATCGCGTTCCTTTTACCTGCGCGCAAAATGCAATTCTCTCTTAACTAATTATACAGATCATTCCAAGTCGCCAGATCTATGTGGCTATTGACAATCCATCGTTTATTCCGTCTATCTCCTGTCTTACAACTAATAGCTATCTCTGGAATGACGTGTGCGCAGCCGACAATACTTCCCATTCTGAATACTTGCAAAGCAATGGCTGCCGGTGCTTGTCTCACTTGTACAAATTTTGAGACGGGATCCAAGTTACCCGAGTTTTCAGTTATTGTGGTGAGCGCCAGGGCTAACCAGCACTCAGCGAAAGCTCCATCCTCGTTTAGGAGTTTGATTTTGGATAGTGGTTGCAGTTGCCATGGGTGTCACCCATTCAATGTACCATAACACCACCCCGGGCATTGCTTTACCCATACCCAATCGTTCCGTCGATCCCCTCCACGCCAGCTCTGGCTTCCTGTGCATCGACACATCGGACATATGCATTCACCATCTCAACCCTCAACTTGAACCGTAATACGATGGTAAATACAAAGCTCCATTGCGTGCAGTTGTTCATCTGATATATATGTCTTGTTACGACTCTTATGCTTGATAACCTCCCGCGTGCTGATGTATATTGCCACGCGGTGCGTTGCGTCTTGGGTATTGCCGAGTAATGCTCTGAAGTGTTTGACCATAGCGTAAAGATGCTTTCCATCATGGCGGTTTTGGGGCCCCATGAATTCGGGCTTCGCATATGACTGGGAGCCCAGGGGGGCAGCCAGATCAGCACCAGTAGGGAGGACTTTGCAGGCGACAGCGCTGTTCTCCCGATGCTGAGCGAGGGCTTGGAGATTGAGCTCTGTGATTTCGAAGCAGAGAATGCGACGCTGAAAGGTGATTACTTGTGGCAGGTAGTTGAGATTGTGATTGGAGGCGTTCCAACCGTCCTTGAGATTCGTTTTATGTGCTTGTTGATGTCTCTCGGCAGAATACTGTTGCAAGGCTCTGTATCGACGAATCTGTTCGACCCAATGAGACATCAAGTGGATCTTTGGAAAGTTGGAGTCAGCATCCAAGTTCTGGGAAATATCTATCTCGTGGCTGATATATTCCCGCCAGGCGTTCATTTAGCGCCGCTTCTTGGACAGCGTCCAAGAATCAGCATTTATTTCCTCGTCAACCTTTCGCTTCTTCAGGAGTTCCATTCTCAGGGCATTGGCTTTGGCCTTCGCCTTTTTGCCGGCTCGCCCGAATAAGAAAACATCTTTGAAGGTGTGAAAATGATGCAAGGTGTCCTCCATGTAGCTCAAAGTTGCATCATCGTGAGATTTATATCAAGTATACATATTGAATTCTAACACTGCCAATGTGCAATCAATTGCGCAATTGAATATGGGATGCTGAGCGTGGCTTCTGCCTCATAGAGACTGGGCTACAACTCGAAGCAGGTACCGGCTCATTTCCTTCATCTCATTCCCCTTCCATTGAGACACTTCCTCATATGACTTCTTCTTTGGTGTGAGGTCATGGTAAGCAGGCACTTATAACAAGATTGCATTGTACTTGTCAAGGTGTTCGTGCGTCTTCATAAAGTGGAAAATCCACTTCTGGAGGTGGTCAAGCATGCCGATCAGCATTGTATGGAGGAGGTCGGGCTTCAGGAGGTCGCTCACGATACAGGGAATTTGTCGAAACACGTTGAATCCTCGGTGGACATGGTGGGACGAGTGTTCGGCATCCGCTGCCTTAGTATTGGCATCGCTGAGCGTTCAATATAGGCTGTGATCCCGCCAGGGGTGTAGCTTGTCAGAAGGGACATGATCTCCAAGTTCGTTCTTTGGACACACGCACCAAAAACAGACATGCCGCTTGATACTCATGATGTAGGTCACTATACTCAGGGCAATCTGCAAGCCATGCTGCTAAAACTGGTTTGCAACCCCTGAAGTTGCCATCTGCACAGAGAACGTTGTAATACCCGCTCTCGGCGTTGGGATTTCCTTTAAGGGAGAGACGCTGGTATACCCGCCTGAGTACTTCATTCAGCACCTCTCGGTTTGTTTGCCGCTGCTCATCTAGCCGCTTCTGAGGAATATTGCGGTTCTTGATAAGAATCGGCAGGAGAGTGACCATCATGACGGTGTGCGCTGAGGGCATCTGGCAGATCTTTGAAGAGAGATTGCCAATTGTCATATATACAAGCCACTCATTCTTGTCACCAGCAAAATTCGAGAGATGTGTTCAGTCGGACATGAAGATCAAGGGAACCAGTGTATCCCACAGTCTGAGCGTTGCCTTAACGATGATTAGCACGTCATTATCCTCGAGTATCTCTGCTTACTTGTGTCTCCCACCACCAGTCCGCAGTGTGCATTTCAGTATAGAGGTGTTTCCGTGGCGTATTGCTGGTAATGCAACGCTGAGGGGCGTAAATAAGATGCTTGGCATACGCTGGCTGCCGCATCAACCACCTCATGCTTTCGATGATATCTCGACTCCAGTATTTGATTGGCCGTTGGTGATTGTCATTCCATGTCAAATCTTCGAGAGTGTGTAGTTCCCACTCACCGAGACCCTGATCATCTGGCATAGTAGCGACGAGCTTCTGGACGCCATCCCGGTTTTTGAAGCTTGTGAAACGCAGAGGGGTGATTACTTCCTTTCAGCATGTTGTCATAGTACGTCTTCATACCCTTCATCTTGATCGCACACTGGATGTATTTGTACTCTTCATGCGTCGCAAATGGGTAGTAGGGATTGTTCTGTAGGTTTGTCTCAAGGCAACCCTGAGTGTTGCATTCCCATGGCTTAGCAATGCAATTGCTCAGCGGAGCGCCGGTGCAGGGCAATGTTTCCGTCCGCCGCAGAGGAGGTGGCGGTGGTTGAGACTCCGGGTGTACGATGATTTGAACGTGTTCAAGATAGGGAAATGCGTCCAAGTCTTTGACTGAATGTGTGTTAGCGTTGAATTCGCGATGCTGAGCGGGTTAAATGCATCAGGGCGCGCTGCGAAAAGTCAGATTCTTTGCAACTTGAAGGTGTTCAGGATGGTGTAATTTGATATGTTCAAGTCGCCAGCTGTCTGAGGTGAACTTCTTTCGGCATAAAAATTCGGGGCAACGGAATGGGGTCTTCTGTGGCATTATCGACGACACGGGAAGCGTGGAGTAATCAATGCAGAAAGGGACGAAAGTTAGTACTGGGCCTGAGCAGTTTGGTGTGGGTAGAAGCTCACAAAACTTGAGAGATTTATTGCGCCTCAACTCCATCACGCCAGGAGTTGCAAAAACACTGCATGCGCGATGTCCCATAATACTATGAATAAGTGAATAATAAACCCTGAGCAATCCAAAAACCTCGCGACGTGTGTAATAATCAATGCCTGAGATAAATTGAGCAGATCAAAGCAAACGAACAAGCCCACAACCATAACCCAAACAAACAAAACACCTCCACACGTGCCTTAATCAGTTCCTGAGATGAATAGATTACAGCAAAGGAAACTCACAAGACAAGAACCCGACTCTAACCCAAATGCAACGCGAGGACTGGTTCAATCCTCACCTACCGAGCCATCCGGGCATGCCTCAACAAAAGAGGCATCAGGGAGAGGGACATTGGGGAGAGGGACATTGGGGAGAGGGACATTGGGGAGAGGGACATTGGGGAGACTGTCGCCACTTGCCGATTCACTGAGTAGCTGCTGCTCCACATTGACATCCGAGGTGTTTCCAGCTGGCTCAGCTTCTCGCAGAGTTCGCGTGGGTGGGCGAGGTCTTTGCGGTGTCACAAGCCCCAAAAACTCCAGTCCACTGACGGTATGAGTCTCCGGAGTGCGTGGTTGTGGTAGAGGCTCTGGGGTTTGTGGCCGTGGGGCAGGCGCCAGAGGTTGTGGCTGTGGGGTATGATCGTACATCTCCTGGCATTGCTCAGGTAGCATGGTTGGCTCATCGTCTACCATGGTATGAGCATCGTCAGCCGATGAATTGACCATCTCTCCCTGGCCAATTGTCTGAGATTCTTTACCATCATCCTCATCCTTATTCTTCTCCTCATTTTCATCCTCCTCCTCCACCTCCTCCTCATCTTCTTTCTCTGCATATTCCTCCTCTTCATCTTCCTCCTCATCATCGTCACCATCCCTTTCCATATCCACATCGCCATCTGAATCAACGCCATCCGGTGTGTCCACATCATCCTCTATGCTCATATCCACATCAGGATGATGTTCTGAGTCATATTCGCCGTCTGACTTCTCGGTAGAGTCGGTATCATCATCTAAGAATATTGACACGGCGGGCAACGCTTCTGGCTCTAAATATACCCGCTCTAGTTATCCCTCTGTGTCCAAGTCTGCCTCATACCTTTTGTTCTGCAACTGCAAAGCAACGACACAAGAGATATCATCTCCCCCTGGGGTTTGTTTAACAATACCTTTCCCTTTACCGGTTCCCTTCCCCTTCCCCTTCTCTCTCCCCTTTCCGTCCTTTGTTCCCTTCTCTTTCCCAGTCCCTTTCTTACCGCCCTGCGTGTCCTTCTCACCCTCGCCATTGTCATTGTCATTGCCATCGCCAGGAGGTCTCCTTCCACCGCTCGGCACCCCGGGATGCGCCCAGTTGTCATCATCATCATCCTCGTCGATTATCTCATCCCAATTCAGTGGTCTAACGGCCAGGAAGTCGTCTGGCTTGTACTGCCGGCAGCTTGGTGGCTCAATCTTTGCCTGGAGATCATCACTACCGTACAAAGAGAAGTGCTCGCCGGTGCATTTAACACTTCCCGAGCTGGTTGTCTGCGGATTGGAGCGATTGACTTGATCCCCAAAGGCACGGGGGTTGTCCCACCTCGAATTGTTAATTTGATCGCAGGTTTTGTCAAACATTTGCCCCATATATGAGCGGAACGCCGCCTACCACTGCCGCAAAGGTGAACTCCTGCTCCTGCTGTGGGACCAAATCAGCTGGAATTGTGAAAAGTGGCGAGTAGTGACTGGATCAAGAAAGATTATATTATAAAAGAGGTCCCAGGCCCTCTCATCCTTGACGCTGCAAACATTGTATATCCGTATGAGTCCACAGATGTGTTCCAAGATGAATCCCTTTATATGGTCCCGATCCAACGACAAGCGCCGATTTATAACCAATGTCGGCATTTTTGCCCCAGCAGTTGCCTTCCCCTTTCCTTTGCGGCTGCCCATTGGTGCCATCGCTGTGAGTTAAAATGAATCTACATCCGAGGTGTTAGCATTATGACACAGTTGAACATAGTGGAAGGAAGCCCGGAGTGAACATACAACGTTGTATAGGTAATCGGGTGTGTTTTGGAACGAGCGGCGTTGTTTTGTGCAAGTCACGTGATGTCAAGATAGTTCAGGATGCTGGCGGTGTGGTTAATTGCTGGCAGTGTGTTTAATACGGGAGGAAAAGAGAATTGAGGTGTAGGCGGGAAGCAGGGATATACATACTCAAGTTCCGGCGATTTGGTTCATATCCTGCGTTTTGTTGGTCAATGAACACAAAACTGCCCAGCCTTCATCTTGCACAACCACCAGGCACCTCATGAATGAGGAGCCTCGAGATGAGATTTAGTACACGCGGTGAGGACAGTTTGCCACACTGGGCGTTGCTTAGGCATCTCCTACCACTTTCAATGCTCAGACTTGGTACATCTCGGTGCAAACTCAGTAGTTCTCAAGTTGTCCCAACTGTGCAACCATCCAACGCAGCTACCAACGCCTAGCAGTGGAAAAAGCACACACAACTGATGTCATAGGATAGGGAATACGTCATTGTTTGCTTTGCAATGCTTTTAGCTCTGCCAAAGAGGGATTTCCACCGGGAAGCTGAAGATATACACAATCGATTGATCGAAGTATTGTGCCCTAAACGAGTGCAATACGATGGTAATTGTGCCAAGATGGCATAAACACCCTTCAAGCGGTGCAAATAGACCTTCAGACGTTGCTGTAACAGTGAATATCAATGCTCAGTTTAATCTGAGTTTCATCTGATGGCAGTTAACCCCATAATTGAATGCTTTTGAAGGGATCTTGTCCCCAAGTATTGTCAGGGTTTAGAGTCTAGCACGATCTACACTGTACCTCCCATTTTTGTCCAATACGTCCACGGTCGCTCAAATAGGACTCTCCCTCGCGTGTCGTTGCATATGCATGCAGGGGATATTATTGCTACCTTCTTAATGTTGAACATCTATATCAGAATATCCCTTCCCAAAGCCCTCACCCTGACACGACTCTGGTCATATGAGATGTTCGAAGACTTGTTAGTCATCAGAATCAACAAAAGCGAGGGCCTTCGGGGAATTCTCAACCTCTGCAGGCTGCGAGACGCGTTTCTGTACCGGCTGCCGAGAGGGATTCCTCTCAAGGAGGGAGTTCCGTACCCTCTACAATTCAAGGTCAGAACTTCACCCCCTCATCATCGCTGAACAATTCTCGCGTTGCAGATATCACTCAACGCGTGACTTCCACCTTGTCCACTACACAGCGACAGTCAATAATTACTCCAACTGCCACGCTGGGTACAAGCAATTGTAACACACCAGCTCCCAGCTGAACAATACAGACAAACTCAATGCGTTGCGTTGTATCCAGCCTGGCATCCGGCATTGCTAGCACTCCCACTCCTCTCAGGGTTCTTGAACACCCGTCTACCCCCATCCCGAATTCAGCAGCCTGCGCGATCAGTACAAATCCACTGCCAAAGCGAGCTACCGAAAAGAATCAAAGACAGAGGCAGTGGCAATTGCAACTGCAGGCAGTGTCTACCACTTGATCAATGGTCTCCGGCAGTCGCAGCATCAATCGATTTGGTCACTCAGACATGACGCTTCGTGTATTTGCATCAGGCAGACTCCTGGAGCTCTACATGTGAAATAGACGGCCGTTTATGAGTGCAAGCGACATGGAGATGGTAAGTTATGTAACGCGACACGTTGCGAAAGCATTGGGTGAAGCCCCACACTGGCAGATCATAGAGACGTACTGTAACACCACTATGCATCAAAACATCATTTGATCCATAGCATTTGAGGCACGCACAAAGGAGATCTTGAAAGAGTTATGCTGAATCAACGGCCCATGGTGGATGTTACATGCTCAAACCGGAACCAGGTTCGCACACAAGTCGAAAAGGTTAAATCCCATTTGATTCAATCAACAAGGGACCACATTGCAGAGCTTTTTAATCTCCACCGCTTTGAATCCACAGCAGAGCATTTGGAATTCATTGATTCCCTTCTGGCAGACAATCAGAGCGTTTGGAATTCATTGATTCCCTTCTGGCAGATAATAAGTATCTTTTTCTGGTAGCAGAGCATGTGGAATGTGGTGTACGCGGTCCAAATCCAACGCAGAGAGAGTCAAAAGCTGATACCTAATGGCTAGCGTCCACTTAAGTTCCTGGCGGAAGCAATCCCGCGGTTTATCTACATCAAATTTTATCATTGGGCGAATAACCGCGGTAAGTATGCTAATGGATTTTATAATTCCATGATTAATGACAAGGACGGTCATATACCCTCGCCACTGATCATGTTTACATGCACTGCATTGCGCCATGGTCCCCTGGAGTGGCAAAAGAACAAAGGTGTTCATCTGAAAGCTTCCAAGTCAAAGCTGAAAGCGGACAGATCTGATTGCTGAAACTACTTCAACCACAATAATGACGGTTGTAAGATCGCATCCTGCTGCGCTGTAACGGGTTGCACGTTGTTAACCTCGCCTGGCATTGCAGACACGTATACGTTCTTGATGAATACCTGGAACACACCACCAGAGAGCTATCAACAGTGGGTGTATAACAACACTCTTGCTACAGTCAAGAGTCAGATCCAACAGGCGGAGAATCCAACGCCTGCCGTGGTGATCAGCGTGGAAGCAGCGCGTGTTGACAATGCTATTCTTCTTGATTATTTGGACTCTGCAGTGGTGCTTGAGAAGCCTGAGATCGGAATCACTGACCCAAACATCCCGATAGACAACAATTCCACGGATTACGAACATCGATTCGGGATGCCAGGGGTAGTGTTAGCAACGGTTCCGGACCGTCACTTCGGGTCCGGGTCCGGGTCCAAACCGAACCGTCGCCAAATTGGCGGTCCGGGTCGTCAATAAACCCGAACTGCCCACTCGGGTACGGTTCCATGGTAAACTCCCAACCCGTCTGAATTGGGCGGGTTGTCAGCGGGTCGCACAGCGGGTCCATCTATAGATTCATATAAGGCTCTTGTATTT
>Ga0307514_10000618_pt1 | contig 65727 bp, 74 predicted proteins | sample 16_EM_MG_FD_203088 | JGI IMG/M metagenome (GOLD analysis project Ga0307514, IMG submission 203088) | Populus trichocarpa ectomycorrhiza microbial communities from riparian zone in the Pacific Northwest, United States - 16_EM | ecosystem: Host-associated > Plants > Roots > Unclassified | place...
TGACCTCAACCTTCTCCGGGGGTTCCGAAGCTTCAGATTCCGACTGGGGTGGTTCAGGGACATCCGTTTGCTCTGATTTCTCCTCATCTAACGTGGCGTCAGGCTGTGATGGTTCGGTGGCAATCGTGGACAACGGTTCCGAGACCGGTATCTCCGGTGGTACTAGCGGCTCAGTCACGGCTGGGTCGGGGATTTCCTCCTCTGGAACCACCTCCTCATCACTTGATTCCTCACCCGAGTCTTCAGGAATGGCGGGTTCCGAATCCGTGATAGCAGGAAGGGGGATCTCTTCCACTTCATCCATCGGAATGTGGTCCGTGAACTCCAGTGGAGGGTCACTTGGTGCTGGAGTTACATCGTCGGTCGAGGGGATGACCTCTGATATGAGAGGAACTTCAGCGACCTCCACGATTGGTGAAACCTCTGTGAATGAGGTTGACTCCTCCTCCATCTGCGCCTTGGCCAAGTCCTCCGCAATATTTACAGCGTCGCTGAAGATCATAGTGTCTGTTCTGTTCCGCCTCCTCTGACCGTCCGGTCCGGCCGGACTTCTCAGTAGATCTGAGGAACCTTCACTGTTTGGTTCCAATGACGACTCCACGAAATCACGTTTTGAGCTGAAATCCTCCTTTCCATCGGCACGCCCTTGTCCCCGGTGAGGATCGATGGCCGCTCCTAGCAAGCGTGGGGGTTCAACTTCCTGCTGTTGCCCAGAGTTGTCGGCGTTTGATAGCGGGATGACCAAGAATTCAGCGGGCACAAGGTCGAATTTTGACGTCAAAGCAAGGAAGCGGGCGTATAATGAACTCTCTGCCTCGGCCTGCTCGAAGGCTTCGCGGTGGTGGAAGTAAGCATGGGCAAATATACGGCCAAGCCGGCGAGCGAGGGAAGAGAAATGGCGGTAGGAACTCGCGGGTATTGAGAGACTATGGTCCCAGATTAGAACGAATACAAATGAATTTGATAAACCGCTGACCGAGAGGGGAAGGCTCTGGGAGAGTTCAACAGCGCAGTCGCGCTATCAACAGTGTGAATGATATAGTCTATGGCACAACATTGCTTTGGATGAAGATTCAGCAGCCGAACGTTAAGTTTGCACAATTCACACACCTCCACCGCCCCTTCGTTCCCGTGAGCAACACATAGATACAGCCATTCACCAGCTTTCATCTCTGGACATGTCTGGCGCGTGCACTCTTCTTGCAGTGTCGTTATCAGTGGGTGAGAGAGGTCTTGGGCGAGGCGTCTAAATACAAGCGTAAGCGTACCCAGCATGACGTGCAAACGTGTAGGCAGGCGGACCGTAGTTGTTCGTAAATCCAGCAAGGTTCGTCAACAGTGACATCACCCCTCCCGTCCTTGTCCGAATCCTTTTCTTCATTTTTGAGTTCCTCGAGTGGCGTGCCGGTGTCCTGAGTGTTGACAGGTTTTCCGGGTAGAGAGACGATTCTCTGAACGTCGTGTACATCGAGCCGGATGAGAAGCGAGATATACTCCTGCAGCTGGAATGCGCTGTCCAGCGAAGAGAGAGAAGGGAGATTTTTTACAGGGTAGAAAGAAGAAAAGCGGGAGCCCTTGAGAGGTCGTTGGATGACAGTCATAGTCGCCGTGCTCGTTGAGGTCGTGGAGTCGACGCCAGTGGGGGTGATCAACTTGAAGGTCAACCGCGTCAAGGTCGATCTGGTGCTGCTCGTGTTAGTGGATCACTCTGTTGTGCACACGGACGCTGTGCGTGTCTTCGGCTTTGCTGCAATCACAGCGGAGGCTCAATGTGATATAAATTGCGCAGAAAAAACACCTCGTTGCAGTCGCTCACCTCGGGTGAACAACTGGATGCGATGTCCCACCAGGATGACTCAAGGGCTCTCATCACAGTCGCCATCCCCACCGTCGACCAAGGATGGAGGACGATTTTTCAGGCGCAGAACCAGGTTGTGCTCTACAACCCCACCTCTCATGCCCTGTCTATCCGGCCATCGGTTGTGCACCACGATCACCTCCCAGACACCTCCCTCTGTCCATACTGCAACCGACCATTGCCCACCGACAATGGGGGCGGGAATGACGCTCAAGACCGTGTGGCCAACTACTTCCAGTTGTTGGAAGTCTCGAATGAAGCTTCCTCTCGGCCATCGACACCGCCCGTCATCGAGCCCGCGTCTCCCTTGGGAGAGAGTTCTACCTTTGCGGCGGAAACGATGGCTCAAGGATACTTCAATACCTTTTTCGAGGAGGAATGCAAGCTTGGTATGGGTGCAAACGGGAGTGTCTTCTTGTGTCAGGTGCGTCTCCAACAATCGTCCCATCTAAGTTCCTCTCAGACCCCATTTCCAGCATGTCTTGGATGGAAATCGTCTTGGTACGCTACGCTGACGCCTGGTCGCAATATCTGTAGGAATAATCCGGTATTTTCCAGGTCGCTTCGCTGTAAAGAAGATTGCTGTCGGCGAATCGCACGCCTACTTGGTTGATATCCTCCGGGAGGTCCGCTTATTGGAGGCATTACGTCACCCAAACATCGTAACGTACCACCACTCATGGCTGGAAACCACCCAATTCTCCTCGTTCGGTCCAAAAGTTCCTGCCTTGTTGTATGTCTCGTCGTTAGATATTAACCCTCGATTACACTAACGGCTTCACAGTATGCTCATGCAATGGGCTGAGGGTGGGAGGTCCGTTTTTTGTTTTTGACTTATAAATCTGGGTCCCTGACGATCATCAGTTTGGACGACTTCATAGACACAAGGCTCGGACGCAACCGCGGGTCTGATATGCATCAGTCTGGGCCACCAGGACCGGATGTTTGTCCGCCAGAGGACATCCGTTCACGATCAGCGAGAATCCGCGCATTTCGAGCAGAACAACAGGCACACAAGCAGGGGATTCCGAGATCCTCAAGAACACTAGCCTCCCTCAAGGCTGTTCATCTTTTGGGTGCAGAGGAAGTGAAGAGCCTATTCCGTGACGTCACGGCGGGACTCGCGTTCTTGGTACGAGAGGCGTCCCTCAGGCAATTCCGGAAGCTGACCGCCGCTCAAGCATGACAAGTCCATATTACATCTTGATCTCAAGCCTGGGAACGTTCTGTTGACGTGGGACGAAGGAAAATTGATACCCCGCGCAATGCTATCCGACTTTGGCACGTCCCAGGACATGCTGAATTCTCGCACTCGGTCAGGAAACACCGGGACGTTGGAGTACGCCTCACCCGAGTCATTACCCTCCCCACAGACGGGTATCCTGGCACAGATGGACTCCAAGTCAGATATGTGGTCGCTTGGAATGATCCTCCACAAACTGCTTTTCTTCCACCTTCCATATACCTACGCTTCTGGCGGGGATGGTGGTAGTGCCGTCGGAGAGAGCGACAAAATGGAGAGACTCGAGAAGGAAATTCAGGAATATCAAGGGTATGGAGGATTTGGTTCGGGTGCAACTATTTGCAACCGCTGACGTCCCTCCCTAGGTTCAAGTCGACGCAGGAGATTGAGGTGAAATTCAAAGCAAGAAGATTGTCGAAGAACTTTTTGGGGCTTCTGGAGAGTTTACTGCACGTAATCCCTTCGGTTCGTCCTTCGTCAGAACGCGTTTTGATGGGGATCGATGAAGGAAAGGTAGGGCGATGCCCAGTATTCAAGTACCGGGTGTCTCATACTCCACTCCCCATAGCTTGACCCTCTCCCGGAGGTTGTGAGTCTAGCACCGACCACAACCTCATTAATACCTGTGTCTTTGAAGGGGACGGTTCAAACGCCGATTACCCCCGATGTTCCTGAACAAGATGCAACGAGGCTGCCATCTCCTATGTCGCGCAGGCCCTCGTCACCTATCCCTTCTCGACCTACGGAAAAAAGTAAGGCGATATCGACATCGTCCCGATCGAGCCCGAGTTTGCTGCCGATAAAGCCGGAACGTAAGTTATCAGAGGAAGAGGCGCGACACAATCACCATAACGCTGTGTGGGCTTTCTCAGCACCGTTGCCTGGTGGGCGGACGATACGTGCGGTTTTTCCCAAGTCGGTCGTTGTGCGAACCGTCAAGTCCGTGATACTGGCTGCCAAGGTAAACACCGCCTGGCTATAAACTCTTCAGGGGCTCATAAATCTATTTTCCAGATGCTCTCTATTCCTCCAGCCTGCCCGTCTCATGGCAAGTTATATGTGTTGGCAACATCCTCTCTTGTGCTTCTCGCTATCTCTGATACCTGGTTCGAAAACTGGAGCGCAACGTTCGGGCTAGGTGCACTCCACCTTGCAATCCTTCGGTTTGGGTACCACCCTTGCTCTGACGTATAAACTCATTTGATCATGAAAACGGATAACTGACATTCTAATTATTCTAACTCTACGAAACAAGAAAACGCGCTATGATACACCGATAAATAACCAGCCACAACATGCTATCTACTCCTACAACATCACTGTATTTTGCATACAAAACTCTCGTCCCGCGAAGTGTCAGCACCGCTCTCGCTGGGTCATGACTGAATCTGCTCGACTCTGTGTGACCTGATAAAGGGTAGGGCTCTCCGGGCGAGATGCAGAAGTTTGTGAGCGGGGGATGGTAGTTGGTGATGAGCACCATTTGAGCCTAAGGGTTTCAAGGCGGTCCCCTCTTCGTGTTGGATGCGTCCCCTCTCGACGTAAGCGAACCAAACGGCGATTACCGTGGGCGGCGCGTTGGCAAGTTGCTCCTTGGTAAGGTAGAATGTCGGCATATCAGCGACCCTTTCTCGTAGCTCGTGGAGGGTAATGCGGTCTTGGGTTTTCTCCGTGAACACTTTGTTCAGCAAGGTACGGAGATCCCGGGAGATTGGAAAACGTTCCTTCCAGAACAAGTCGGGATTGGTGCGGTAGCGGTCGTAATCGGGGTGCTGGACAGATTCCCAGGCACAATGACCAGTAACAAGGGCGAGGAGGATCATGCCGAGTGACCACACGTCGGAGGCTTTGGCGGAGAAGGTAGCGGGATCGCCAGTGCGATGGGTGGAACATTCTTGAGCAAGACAGGTTAGATGATCGTAGGGTATGGAGGGTCGGGGATATCTACTCACCCCAGCTCATATACATAGGACTACCACATCGACAATGAACCATGTCCTCTGTCGTGGCTAGCCCGAAGTCTGCGAGAAATACGTGACGACCGTCTTCGCTACGGAGAATATTCTCTGGTTTAATGTCGCGGTGGGAGACTCCATGTTCATGGCAATACTCGACGGCAGACAGGACTTGGAGGAACGTATCGCGAATCTGGTCTTCCTGGGCGCCATAATGGTAGGAAGCGATAGCCGTGAAGAGATCGCCGCCGCCGTAAAAATCGAAAACGAGAAGATCTCCTGTGAAACCACTATGGATGCCGTGGTGTCCGAGGTGAAAGTTGGAATACAAGGCGACTGTATGAGCGATGTTTTCATGAGCCTGTACGTCCTGTTGTGTGTAAAACTCCTCGGCTGAACGGTCGGCAGACTGGTTACTCCTGGGGATCACTTTTACTGCGACCTGCCGATGGGTTTTGACGTATTGAGCTGTATAGACGGTTCCTGAGGATCCGGAAATGAGACGCCGCTGGAATTTGAGCGTTCCGTCTGGGGTGTGGATGGTCCGGCTGGTGAGGTTTGTGTTAGAACTACTTGCGAAGAGAGTCATGCTGAAGATGGTGAGGGCGAGGGTGCGGGTAAGGGGTCGAGATGTTGCTGTTGAGGGGCTCATATAACCTGAGCTAATATTGCATCATCGGGAGGAACCAAACGTCCAAGTCTTTAAATAACCAGCGGTTTCGCGCCAGATAAGAAAGGAGTTTCAAAACCCGCGCCCGCCAAATCGAAACCCTGTAGGCTGTGGGTTTTGTAATCCGCACTGGCAAGTTCCCGCAAACGGTGTGCTGGTCAGTCCCGATGAAACACCCTCGGATACCTGAGCTCACGATCACGGACCCGGACCGGGCATCGGGCTCGTTCAAGGACGGCTTAGTAACAGAAATGTGTAAAAAAAACCTCAAAGTCGAGTTCGAGGTAAAGACCCCAATCATACCTAACGATTTGCAGGATGTAGAGTCTCTACAGACAGCGATTGAGGTGATAGTGCGCGGTAAAGATACCCAGGGGTCGCTTGCACAGCTATACCCAGTCCTGGACGCATCGCCTTTCACCCCATCCTTGGTTCGTTTGATGATGATCACCTTTGTCATCGTAACCGATATGTGGCACGCAGGATCCCCTGGTGGTCATACCGCTCCTGGTACCGTACCGCTGCACCCACGCCGTCCCAGTCATCCGAGTGGTATCCGAAAAGGCGAATGCCAAAGAGATCTTGATCGTCCTCCAAGAGACGTTGGATCATCTAATTCGAGCCGGCGAAGATGAAGAAGAAGAGGAAGAATCGGGAAAACTCTCTCCAACTCTGCAGTTGGAACGAGTCGTTTTCTCCTACGCCTATAGTGAGTGAGGTTTATTTGCAATCTGTCACCGCGGGTATCTCATTATGGGGTCACTAGTTCTGCCGCGGGTGCTACCCAAGGCAAAGACCACGGGAGTACGTCTTCAAGGAATGCTTAGTGATCTCGAAAAATACATCCTCGCCATTGTCCCGCGTTCACAACCGCGCGAGGGTCAAGCTGTCCTGCACACCGTTACTACATTTATCAACAACCTCTTGGATTACCTCGCGGATCACCTTTCCGATGTTACGCAGCTGACGCCCTGTATTGTAAGCCAAATCTGCCCCGGGAACACGATCCGATTCTGACTACCAAAAAAGGACGTGCTTTTTTCGTTGCTCGATACCACCCTTGCGGCGAGCGCAAATTGCTTGCACACGTCCTTGGCTCAAAGAAAGTTCGAGGCTCTATATCCGACATTGGTAATAAGCTCTGCCGTAGATCCTGATTGGAACACCGGAGAGAAACTCGTCTTGGGCGCATTGGTATTTTTCTCTCCCTTGCTGTTGTCGAATGACCCACTGACATGACATCTAGGCTGTCGCGAATCGACTGGGTCATGACACTGCTTCGCTTTCAAGCAATCCCACCCTTGGGAAGCTTATCCTTCTAGCCCATACCGACCTCCGGGACGTCGATCACTTTGTGCTACTCGAGACGTATCTGCCCGTGATATTAGCTTGCTTGAGGGCAAATAACGGTCTAGATGAGGCGTCAGCCTTTACACTCACTCATATCTCAGCTATGGCTCAAATAAAACCCCACCCTCCTACTCTCCCCATCGACTTTATCATCAAGTTCTCCCTCGTCTTTCCGTCATTGATGGCTGTCCACCCAGACCCTCCCACTCGACATATGCTTTTCCGTCTGACGGCCCTCACACTATCATTGACGGAACCCTCATTACGAATGCAGGTACTGAACGACATGCTGACAGATCCCACCCACTCGCCGCAAACTCGAATCGCCGCAATCAGCTTAGTGAAGGAGAGCGTTCTACATGCTCTGAGTGGGACCAACATTCTCCCCGTCTCATCGCCGCTCGAAGACATGTTCGGAACTTCATGGTTCCTAGAAATCTTAGGCCCTGTTCTCTTCCGCCCCAATCCTCATGGTCTCTTCGACGATCCCAACTTCGATGCGGACGACTTCATCCACTCCGCGGAACCGAATCGGTTGATCGAATGTCTATCTTTCTACTACGTGCTGATTCAGCGTGATACAGAGAACAGGGTTCGTCTCTAAGTTTACCACCGAGGAACATGATGTACTGACTAATATTAGACCGGAATACGTGACAGGGTGAGGGTGGCGGATACGGAGCACAAATTCCTCCGACCACTACGCAGTTTCCTCGAAAAGTATAACGACCTAAGTGAGTAGTTGAGAAACAGCACAGGAAAATTCTATGATAACGCCGATGTCAGGCAAACCCGGAGTTATCATGGTGTTCGCTGGGTTGCAAACAAGTGTCGAGAGGGTCGACAGCGCGACGAAGGATCTGTTGAAGGGTTGGGGTTATCAGTCCTTTTAGTATACGATAAACTGCGAGACTGGGTACTGGTCACTAGGATTCGGAATACACGTCCACACGTGTGCTACACTGGAGCAGTTGTGGAAACGTGGCGAGAGGCGCCCTTGGCACAACGGCAGGGAACGATCGAGAAGACCAGATGCCGCGAAGGCAACCATGCCTCGAGGATCCAGTCCTCAGGCCTCAGTTTCCATCGGACGCCTTTCTTCGGAAACCAGATTCGCTTCCAATACAGTTCGCTGCGGTCTTTGGAAACTGGCGCGTTCCTATACACGTCTTTTGGAAAGGCCTTTGGGTTATGTGGATTCCACATAACAGGTATACTAGGTATTAGTGCGCCATTCGCCACCAATGACAGTACTTCAGTCACTGCGGTGTTACGACTCCTTGGGTCCCCTTATTTAAGCCTCGTGTCTGTGCGAAGTATGGGCGGTCCCAGATGCCCTCCTTCGAACACGCTCACCCACACTCCGATGCTCATCTTAAAATCTGTGGACTACAACACCTCCGAAGGGTCCGACACGAGACATGATCTGGATAGATTTACCTCCTTAGGCACCATGCTGTCGTGCACAGTATACGGTTGGTCCCCTACGGTTTCTGATCAAACACCCGCGTTGACTCCTACAGATGCTCAGGCGCGCACGTCGCAGTTTACCTCGTCGCGATGAAGTATATGAAAGTCTCATCATCGCTCCTGACTCCTCAAAATCGGATATGGCTAGCCCTCTCGACCCTCCTGCTCATGTGCGCAACCGCAAGCCTAGCGCTCCAGGTCCGCTGGAGTTGGGACATGAACCGAATACTCGAAGGTTCCGGTTCCGCTTTCAATATTGCACGCGTCATGCTGTCCGTCTACCGTTTGGTTTCTTGTACGTTCAATCGAAAATAATCGTTCTTGCCTGCAGATTCATGACAATCAACTGGGTTTCCGACTCCATCCTCGTGAGTGTGACTCCTGTGAACGTCGGCTTTCAAACCTAACATGTCACGTCCTAGCTGTTTAGGTTCTTCGCGATCAGTAGGCGTAGGCTCACCACAATGGTCTTGCCATTGGCAATGGCCATTTCCTCCGTCGGTGCATACAATCATCCCAAACTTCCTTCCTACCCTGTCTCACGTCTTTACAGTCGTATCCTCCATCTACTACCAGGAAATTGCCGCAGCATACACCAACTCCTGGTCCAATACTACTAATACCCCGATTATCGTATACCTCTCCCTGTCATGCGGGCTCAATGTCTACCTGACAACTCACATCGTGGTATACATGGCGCAAATTACTGGGACAATCAGCAGGAGCCGAATGCTGTGTAACCGGATCGCCGCCATGTTTGTCCAAAGTACCTTATTTTACCTGGTTCCCACTCTCGTCTTCATCGCTCTCTGTGCGCGGCGGAACCTCGGTCAGAACCTGCTCTTCCCAATTTTATGCCAAATTCAGGCGAGTTTTATTTCGTATGCGCATGTTTTAGTGGACCAAAGGCCCAGACTGATACCCTGTTGGATTTTGTACAGCCTCTGTCTCCGTTACTCGTCATCATGCGAGTAGCCCAGAGTCGGCTTCTGAACAAAGATGGCGGAGTGATCACATCAGATGACCTCCTGTCCGGGGCCACTCCTGGGAGACCCCGTCTGACACTGAAACTGGACTTCAGACCCCGCGATACCTCAGACCTGGAGGGGGGAGCAACGTGGTCCGAGATCCCAATGGCGCCAACCACGTCCAGGCTGCCAGAACCGCTGCCCTTTGTGAGAGTCAGGTCTGGCCCCCCGTCTGCCATTGAAATGCTCGATTCGGAGAAGATGGATGGGCTTTGGAGGTCCCGAGACTCGAGGAAGGCGGAGTCGTGGTTGACTTCGACATCCTCTTCGACCCCCCTGCCGAGTTACAGGAGCAGTCAGGACGACCTGAGAATTGATGAGTTTCGTCAACACGACCCTCTACGTGTCGTAAACACGCCGAACCATACCCCCGCAGTATCCCCGAACGACACATCCTATCCGGCTTGCAATATCTCGAGCTCTTGTGTGTAACCCCTGAGCTCACCCGTACCTCCTATCCGCGGGTGACAGGATGAATACCTACGGACATTCCCATTTTCTTTCTCATGACATGTTCAACGTTCAACGCCCGTCAAGTTTTTTCCCCCCTTTTTTGCGCAGATTCCCAGCTCTTCCTTGTAATTTCTGTCATCGCTTTCTATGTTTTGCACTGTTTCCAGTAACCATTCACATACGTTGTTACAGTAAAATCGATGTATCTCTAAGCGTATCCTAATACTACCTCTGAAAGGGAGCAAAGAATCCCAGCCAATTTTCATGATTACTCCAACGTGTGCGTGTGATGTACGATAGTTGCAGAGAGTGCGTATTGAATATGATGGGCATAAGAAAGGGAGATAGGTGTCCGTGAGATACTGATGTGCTTTTTCACAACAACAGCAACCAAAAACTGAATTCGTGTGGTTTTAGCACATCTAGAGAGGAAAAGGCGTCCGATGAATAAAGAAAAATGCGCGAAGTGAAATTACCGGGTGGGAAAGTCAATCAGTAGAAACGTCCGAAGGAGGAATGCAAGAAAACAAGGCCGGTCCTCGGGAAATACGAAGTGTTTACTCTCGATTTCGAACCATCGCGCTACGAAGGAAGACGAAGCCGGAGAGGAACATGCAAAGTAAGGTCGCCATTACGGTAACGAATGTTCCGCTTAGAGGGGCTGAATGAGGACCACCGCTGCAAGCAGCGCATTGCCAACCTAAAAGGAGGTGTATCAGATAACTCCGCGAGGAATGCGAAATACGCCACCCACCGCTAGCAAGAGGTGTATACGGTTGAGGTGTATACAACGCGAACGTCAACGCGGTGTTTGGATTGAACACTCCTCCCTGTCTGACTGCACCCGGCCCTCGCTCGTCCCAGATCGCAAGTGTGTACTTCGCTTGTGGGAGTTGAAGTTCCGGGTGTGCTTGGTTGTATGCATATGGGTCCCATACCACTGAGGTAGAGTCGCCCGGTATAACGCCGTCCGTCGGGCCAACCGGATATGTGTAGCCATTATCGCAGAGAGCCGAGACCGTCAAGTGTTGAGGAGTAACATAGAGGTACGTGAAGTTCCAGGCGAAGGTAACCTGTTCATCTTGTGCAATCTTGAAGTAGGATGTCGCTGTCTGTGGTGGTTGTGTGACCGTCAAACCGCCAGCTGCCGCTGTTTGAGGGATGCTACGAAAAAAATGCGATCAGGCAGATTTTCGACAGAGCTTTGGCTCCATGGAGGCTAACCTGGTGATAGTCGATGACTGGCCTGACTGAACTGGAGTGGGGGAAGCCATGGCAAACTTGAAGTGTAGAGGGAGGGTAGCAACCTGAGCAGATGTGTCACACCGTGACGGAAATGATTTACGGCTGAAACCCGGCAGAACCCCGGTGATCACAGAGAACAAACCGCCAGTGAGACTACAAAAAGTACAACGTTCAACAGCTATTATGCTTCTTCCATCCAGGCTCCAACGCTGCCTCCAGCATAAATCTCTTCTTCAGGTGGCCCGCTCCATTCATCCTTGTTCTTGGTTGCCTGGATCGACGATCAGCACCCAGTCAGAAGGTCGAGATAGGGAGGGCCACTCATACCTTCGTCAAGAAGTCCTTGCTCTTTCCAACCTCTCTATTCAACACAGCGAAGAGCGCCGCTTGGTTTTGCGCTTCTGCCAATACCTGATCGATCTCGGTCTTCGAGAACTGTGCTGGCGGGTCCGAGAACGTCACCGTGTCGTCTGCCGATATGGTGGCGCATATCTCGTCTTGTTCAATCTTCGGGAACCGTCAGTCAGCCGGAGAACTTCGGTGCTCGAGCCCTACCATCTTCAAAACAAGCGCCCGTACTTCCTCGACCTCGGGGATTCGTACGTTCTTGCCGATCTCAGTCAAGCCAAGGGTCAGGTATGTCGAAGTGAGCTTTTTGATCAATCTTCGTGGCGCACGTTCTAGTGCTTGGTTGATGAGGCCAGTGTTGCCGTCCTACAAGATCGTGAGCGGGAGCCAGAGACCAGTCGTTGGGGGCTAACAATAGCAAAGATGGCCGCATCGTTCTCGGCGATTTTCTTCAGCGTCGTGATCTGCTGTGGGTATGCCTTTGCAAATGACCCGTATGGTGATGTCTTCAATAAGCGGACTAGAGAATTGTTGGTGTATTTTGGAACTGCTGTCGTCTACCATTGAGTCCATTAGCGCTGAATCGTGTGGCAAACGGAGGTTAACTCACCGTCCCTCGAGATATCAGCTGAACTAGGGTTAGTTTCTTGCAAGCCTCGAGTTGGATAGCAGCAGGGACTTGAGCAGGACTGCTAACGCAGATCTCAAAAAACTCTTCGGCTTCCTCCCACCTCTTCAGCGCGGCGAATGCCATCCCCCCGGCGTAGTGATACACCAAATTATCATTATAGTGAAGGTCGCCAAACGAATTATCGATCTCTGTGATGGGAATCTGGAGAACAGAGAGGGCCACCCGGAAGTGTCCGGTAGCGACGCACGTCTGAAAACATTGAGCCATTTGCACGTAAACAAGATCGAAATGAAGACACCTACCGTGATGAAGATGGGATGGATAGGGGTAAGGTAAGAAGGGGTGGGTGGAAAACGGGATACAAGATGGAGGAGACAAGTCAATGGTTGCTTGGGCTGGTCGAACACTCGTTTAGTGTTAGGTTTTATGTTTGACTTTAGGATACCTCACACAGTCTATACTCTCCGCGATATCTTGCAGATTGCGGGCCAAATACATAACTGAATGCAGGCATATCAACGGGATGCACTGAAAGGAGTGTCGAAAAATACTACCATGTTCGCTCACGACCGTCGCTTGGGGCACATCGAAGTTTTGACAGAAAGTTTCAAGATATCCTAGTGGTGGGAGATTGTTTTTTGTTCGAAACCTCGCTGATCTGTGGCACCGGGGCCGTCAATATCTTCAGCATCGCTGAGCGGTGTGTCGTCGAACGCACAAGATGTGAAGCACTCCGATTGTATGCTGTGCGATGTCGAGCACAGTGAGAGGATCTTGGCCAGAAGTCAATGGACCAGCAAGGATAGTGTCCCTAACGTCGTTGGGTGCGAAAGTGCGCAGCGCGTGACTCAGCTGTGTATAATTGTTGGTGTTAGTTATCTCTACAACGACGACATCCAAGGTTGGAATGGTCATGGCTCGCTATCGCTGTCTTTGGCTGTGTCAGTGGCGGCGCGCGTGGATGAGATGAGGATGCTGGGCGTCAGGAGATTGGATAGGGTTGCGGATCAAAACTTCGGAAGTCAGCCTGACTCTGATGAGTCTGATCAAGGGTTTTTAACAGCATGTCCTCTGCTTATTCACCCACTTCTGTCCGCAACGACCAAGACGACGGCCACTGTGACTACAAAAGCAACGCCTAGCTCAGCGACGCCCACGTATTGCATGGAAGTGCCAGATACCCCTCCTACTCCTCACACGAACGAATCCTCTCCCCATCACCATAGGAACGAACGGAAACCTACAGGACAGCCTAGAAATCCTCGAAATCGTAAAGATAACTCGAAACACTCAAAGGATAGTCCACGCTCTAGCGATGCGCCCAAGTTAGACACTACCGGAGGTCGAGCAACTCCTTCCACCCCCCGGTCTTGTTCTCCGGATAGCAAAGCGAACGATTCCTCGACCCCGCAGCCACACCGAAAATCCAAGCCAAAGCCCAAACCAAGTGGTTCCTCGGACATCAAGGATTCTGGTCATAAACCCGCCAGCAAGAAAGCTCCACCGAACAAACCGGATTCCAAACAGCGTCGAACCCAGGAAAAGCACGATGGTGGCACCACTGATGCTAGCGAATCGAAGTCACTTCGACGAGCAAAGAAGACTGTACCCGACCATAAGGAGCCCACCGTTGACTCTGAGCCCATCCACGACTCTGCCGATACCAAGCCCCCGTCTCTGAAACAAGGTCCTCCTCGACAGAAGAGACAAGGAAAGTTCGACGGCAAGCTGACTACAGGAGATGCTGAACCCCATCGGGAGCAGCGTCACACCAATCCTGACCGTGAAAAGTACCGGGTTGACCACACATCGGACGATCTTACTACCAGGCTTACCCGCGATCTCCGTACTTCCCCTTACCTCGACTGTGCCATATGCTTTAACCCCATCCGTCCACTACAACCCACCTGGTCATGTTCACCCAACGCTCCGATTGTACCTACAGAAGGCTCCCAACAAGCGCAATATTGCTGGATAACTTTGCATCTCAAATGCGCTCGTTCCTGGGCCACGAAGAGCGTTGCTGACGTTCGGCAAGCGTACATAGCCCGCGGTGAGGATAAACCAGGCGAATGGCTGTGCACTGGATGTCGAGCGAAGCGAACGATTGAACCATCGCCGTACAGGTACATCGTCGGCTGGGCCTCTCCCGATCAGTACTGACCAGCTTCATTAATCAGATGTTTTTGTGGAGCGGACATCGATCCTAAACCTCACAGGCTAGCGACACCTCACTCTTGCGGCAATATATGTACGAGACAAAGGTCTTGCGGCCATCCTTGCCCCATATTCTGTCATCCAGGCCCTTGTCCTCCCTGTCAGATCACAAGGCAGGTGCAATGTCACTGTGGCAGCAAAACGCTTTCGTACAAGTGCTTGGATGTCTCTCCCCTGGACCCTGCTGCCGCGGAGAGGGTCTCTTGTGGAAGCGTCTGCAATAAGAAGCTCTCTTGCGGCAACCATTCATGTGCGAACGTCTGTCACCCTGGACCTTGCACACCCTGTACCGAGAGGGAGATCGCGAAGTGCTATTGTGGAAAGGTAGAGACAGACATTGCCTGTGGCGCTGGGGAACCCCAATCCTGTACTGTATACGGGGAAGAACCGTGGGTTGGCCGTTTCAGATGTGAGAACGCCTGTGAAAGGTGATTCTCGACCACCCATATGTGTCATTGTCCGTGGTTAATAGTCATACAGGTTTTTCGAATGTGGCGTCCACAAGTGCTCAAAACCCTGTCATGTACCTCCCCTCAAACCGACTCCCTGTCCACAATCACCATCCATCGCCACTCATTGTCCATGCGGGAAGCACGTCATATCCCCGTCGGAGGCGGCGTTTTTCCCTCCAGGTAGCAATCTCGTACGAGCAACATGTGAAGACCCGATACCCGTTTGTAAATCGCCCTGTTTAAAGCAGTTCGAAAAGTGCTCTCACACCTGCTCCTCGCCGTGTCATACCGGGCCCTGTCCTCCTTGCCGAATCAAGATAGTCCGTCCCTGTCGATGTGGCTCCACCACGCAAGATGTGGAATGTCACAGAGACCAGAATGGGACATACACAGAGGTTCTCTGTGATCGGCCTTGTTCTGCGTTGCGCAGCTGTGGCAAACACCAGTGCAACAGGCTCTGTTGTCCGCTCGCGTCATTGGCAGGGATCAAAGGGAAGGGGAAGAAAAAGGTTGAGGAGGATGCGGTAGACGAACACGGCTGGCACGTCTGTGATCTGGTATGCAGGAAACCGCTCTCATGTGGGAACCATACTTGTGAAGAGCGAGATCATAAGGGGCCCTGCCCACCATGCTTGAGAAGCTCGTTCGAAGAGGTGAGGCTCCCTTACTAACCCTTTTCTGGTCACCATATTGAGTTTAATCTTTAGAAGTTTTGTCATTGCACCCGGACAGTTTTGGAACCCCCAATACCGTGCGGTACAAGGATCTTTTGCAGTTACACCTGTGATCGTCCACCTCTACCATGTGGACACAGAAAGCATCCGCACGTTTGTCACGAAGACCCATCCCCCTGCCCTCCTTGTTCATTTTTGACGAGCAAGCCATGCGCGTGCGGGAAGAAGATATTAGAGAACGTCGCTTGTTCCCGGGAGAAGGTGTTTTGCGGTACACCGTGCGCAAAGTTGGTCTTTTCGTTTATAACCCACTGGGACCGTTCTCTGAGACATTTTCCAGACCCCTCAAGTGTGGTTTCCATCGGTGTGGCAGGACGTGCCACTCTGACGACTGTGGAACGTGTAAGAATCCTTGTGGGAAGCCGCGGAAGTTGTGGTGAGTCAACAAATGCATTGCTAATCGATTATCTCCTCATGCTATCATCGTAGCCATCCCTCTATCCACCCCTGTACGGATTTGTGCCACGCCCCAAGCTCTTGTCAGGAGACAGAACCCTGCACTGCAACTGTAGTCATCACCTGCTCGTGCGGACGAATTCGTCAGTCCGTCCAATGTGGTCGCAAACTCTCGAATCCCACCGGCGGCGAAGGAAACAAGACCCTTACATGCACTCCTGAGTGTGCAATCGCGAAGAGGAACGCACGATTGGCTGAAGCATTGGGTATATCGTCTGACAGGGCTGATAGAAACAAAGCGACGTATCGTGACGAGCTCACTGCGTTCGCTCGAGCGAACTCCAAATTTATTCCAGTCGTTGAGAAGAGCTTGGCTGAGTGAGTTATCTAGGCCAGTCTTTCTTCCCGTGGGTATTCGCTGATCTTTGTCCCTTCAGTTTCGTTCGGTCTGATAAGAAGAATCTGGTCTTGCCGAAGATGCCTCCGGATAGGAGAAAGTTTGTTCAAGAGGTAAATCTATCTCAGCATTTTCCCTGGTAAAGACGAGGATTTACAATAGATTTGTAGTTGGCTGCAGTCTACCGAATGGACACTCAATTAGTTGACCCAGAACCGCACAGGAGTGTCCAACTGATCCGTCGAATCGACACTCGGATTCCAGATCCGCTCCTATCTGCTGTGACGGCACCAGCTCTGGGCAAGTTGACAGACCTCCGGACTCGTAATACGCCACCGCCTGCTTCCGGCCCTCTTAAACCTGTGGTAACTCAAAGTGGGACCCAGTGGGGCAGAGGTTGGTCGTCCGTCGTTATGAACCAACCCCAACCCGTCGCTACTAGCAGTTTGAACCCAATCGTTGCCTCACCGTTGTTGCGACCTGTCACTCCTGTGCGGAGGGAGCAAACCGCCTCTCCGAGGAAACCTGAGGTTGCAGTCGAACCTGTCCCACAGGCTGATTTACATGTGCCGGACGATTGGGAAGAGGATGCGTAGTTATAATGTACCCTCCACAACTCGGAAGTTAATCAGTACACGCGTTGCACTGTTACGCTCCGTGATTCTATCAAACCGAATTGAAAATCGAGACCAGCGGCATGTTTACGTCATAAGTTCAACACGGATGTGGGTCCCACGCGAGGAGCTCGTCACCTTCTTTAAATCGTGACGTCCATGAACGCGTACGACCAAGCGCCTACCACGTTGGGTTCCTCTCCTCGATACATACCAGGATACCTCGCCTTCTCCTCCCCAAAGTTACCTCAACCGATCGACTTTGAGTCGAGCTGGTCGCGGGGTGGGGGATCGCGACAGATTCGGCCACTCCTACCCGCTCACTCCGAGAATCGCCCATCGCGTAAGACTGGAAACATCGCTACCGCCTCCCATTATCCCTGCAACTTGGACAACGATAACGAAGAGGACGGTGTCGCGACCCTCCCCCTCGTCGAACACGCCAACCGCGCGGAGATCCACCGGCGTCAAAAGCGCGTCGAATCGGAGACATCCGAAGCCTTGAAAGGCGACATCGAATGGGTCCGATCGGGTGGAATCCTCCGAGACAGTAACGGTCGACGAGATTTCGCGCGAACCAAACTGATTCGGGACCAACTCGAGGAGCAGGAACGAGAGAAGAAGGCTTTGAGGGCGTGGACGGAGTATGAGGATCAGTGGCGTGCGAGTCTTGTGATCGGTGACGGCAGTCGCCGCAAGCATCCCCCATCGACGTCGATGGATTTGGAGGGTCGAGATAGACGGGACCAAGGAATTGGGTTTAAGGATGTGGCTTGGCCAGTGGCCGAGTCTCCCGAGAGTCCTGATGGGCTGACGGTTGGCGCGATTAGAGAGTTCGTCCTCGCCCCTCTGCGAGGGGGGAACATCACCCCGTCGAAGAAGAAAGACCGGATCCGTCAACTCCTCCTGCGATACCACCCTGACAAGACCGCGTTTTTGCTCTCGCGGGTCGCGGAGGAGGAGAAAGGCAGAGTCCGTGAAGGGATCAACAACGTCTTCATGAGTCTGAAGTCTTTGCAGGGTGATCCAGAATTCCAGGACGCGAAATGAGTGTACACCTTTGTTTTTAATACCTTCGCATTTGCTGTTTGTCATTCGTCTAATCATGTATGATACCACTTTCGTAGATTACAGCATGTACTTTCCTGCCCTATTCTAGTACACAACATCGGATCTCGAGGGCAAATCACAGTCCACGTACTCTCAGTTCTATCGTCCTCGTAACTGGGTATACCAGCGCCGTCACAACGAACGCCAATTCAAACCCGATATCGCCCGTCTTTTCCCCAATCGGTCCGGTCCACCAAACCTGTTCCATCGCTGGAACGATGACGCCGACGGCGACTAGGCACGCCGCAAGGGCTGCAAGCCCAGTGGGGAGTTTGCTGGGCGTGTTCCATGCATTGTAGTCATATGCACCAAAATCGTTCCGCCTGAATACGAGGTGCTCGATTAGGACGACGGCTCCAAACATGGACGCCCAGTATCCGAGGAGAGCGAGGAAGTTGGTCAGAGTCGCGTAGAATCTGTGAGCCCCGACCAGAGACACTGGGATGATACTATGAAAGGCGGCTCAGTCGGTCACTCGACAGTCCTGGGAACTGACTTACACCGCAGTTGCGGCCAAAGACAAGAGATATCTCGGTAAGATGATCAGGCGTGGCACCAGGATCTGGAAGTTCAACGTGATTGAATAGAAAGTGGCCGCGATATTGGACGTCAAGTTGATCGCGAGTAGGACGACCAGGATCTTCCCAAAGGTCCCGACGGGAGATAACATCTCAGCCAGCAGGCCACCGACGTTACCACCCTCGAACGCAACTGTCCACGATGGAATAGTCGGGGTGGCGACAGCACACGCCGCTCCAAGACATTGCACTGGGACCTGGGTTTACCAACATGAACGAACTGGACAATCAGCCGGAGCACATACCGACTCACGATAGAGAGTAGAAGCCCAAGGAACGAGTAGGGGAAAATCCTCCAACTGAACACGAGGATATGAATCAACCAAACTTCGTGAGACTTTTGAAAGGTTTTTACCTGGGACCATCTGGAGAATGATACGTCGTAAAGTCTGAACCCAGGGGAGAATAAGTTATTGTGAAACCGGCAATGACCCCAGCAAACGATAAGATCGCCTGGGGATGCGCAGGTTCCGCAGGTGGTGAAGTCAAGTGCTTCCCGCTCACGCCGAGCGCGACGAGGCAGGCGACGAGGACGGGGAACCAAATGACACGCTCGAACCATACGAGGGCCGTGTATCCGCAGAATGAGACCTGAGGTCAAAGTTAGAATACACCCTGTGATCATAACATACCCGGGAAAACTCACGATGAGAGATACGACGGCGACTATGACTATTCCCACACTACGTCAACATGTCCATTGTAAGCAGTAGGCTCGTAACGGTTGAACCGAGAGTGGCCCCACCTCCAACTCAAGTTTCCATCTGATACGCTGGCCAAAGTCTGACCTCCCAAAATAGAATTCAATATACAGAACCCGGACATGGAGATGAGGTTGAGGATGCAGGGAAGTATTACGCCATAATAGCTGCGCAGGTCAATCCCTATTTCGGGTGAAGGGGATCCGATCTCATGCTCACCCGAAACTATATCGCGCCTGGCACATTTGTCGGAGTCCTGGTTCGCATCAGACTCAATCAGAACACGATGCCGAGACTGGTTCATCTTCCGCACCTGTCCGCGGACCCCAAGTGGCTCTGAATCCCGATCGGAACCAGTTAATTTTCTCAGAGAAGAGGCCGAAAAGCGCTCACAAATAGGCGGGTAGGGCTGCGCAGAGGACGTTGAAAAATAGGATAACCAAGCACGAGTCTCGCAGTCCAAGCCCGAACACGGCTGGACCGAGCGTCCCGGCAGAGAATCTGACCAATCCGTCACCGGTCACCAATCAACAAGAGAGAGTCGACGGACGAGAGTATGTTGAAATTCATGGAAAACCAGATGAAGAATATCTTGCTGTATTGTACATCCGTTCTACGTTCTGGCGGAACGGGAAGAATACCTGAGACAATCGTCGGTTCACGTTCAGCACTTGGGCCTGAAATTGATCGAGCAGTATGTTGGGCCGACCTCTTGCCTCGACGCCGTACTTGATCATTGCTCGCGTCCATCGTTTTGCAACTTGAGTACGTTCGACATCGTCGGTCCCCTCTTGGTAATCCGACTTTTCTTCAGGTCGTCCCAGAATCGAAGCCATTGGTGGAAAAACAGATGGAGGACGGAAGCCCGAGTCGGGACTTTCCGATCGAAGAATTTAAACGTCAGCGGAACGGGCACGGAAGTAGAATGACAATTAAGTTGCTAATTAGACGCACATACGACATAGACATGGGAGAGATTCTAGTGAGGGCACAATGGCGGGGTTACATGACAGAGAGAGAGAGAGAGTCTAAAGCTGGTCATAACCGACGGCTACAGAGAGATCCTGGTACGCGTCTAGGCTCTCGATGATCCTAGTTGCCTTGGCACGGATGTCCTTGACGGCATCTGCACCAAGAGCAAGCCATAGAGGGAAAGGTTTTCCAGCAGCTCTTCCCTCCCCCCTGACAACATCTACAACAACCTCCATGCCTCTCGCAGGGTCGTTAGGCTGCTTTCCATTGAGGGAAAGGAAAAAGGATTTCGTTTTCTGGTCGACCTCTTGATAGTCCTTGATCTTTTTCTGGGCAAAGTTGGGGTGCATGATACAGTCGGTACGGAAACTTCCAGGTTGGAGGATCTGCGCAGGCGGTTAAGTGGACAGGAAAAAGTTACGCGAGTGCCATGACGTACCAACACTCGAATGGAAAATGGGCGAAGTTCGGTTGCAAGGCTCTCTCCAAAGGCTGAACAATGGCACAGGTATTAGCCTGAGGACAAGCGAAACGCCAAGAAAACTGACCGTGAACGGCAGCCTTCGACGCAGCATATGTGCCAACGCTCTAAAGGGAACAAACGTCAGACTAAAAATACCTGTGGAGACCAAGATGACCAACTGGGAATTCGTTCGCAAAAGCGGATCTGCTTCCAGTGAGGACAACCGTTCCCGAGAAGCGTCTTCTCATGTGAGGTAATACCGCATAAGTAACTGCCATGACGCCAAAGACGTTGGTTTTGAACTGACGAATTATCCCTTCAACACTAGAAAAGGTAAAGTTGTTGCAGAACGGTGCAAAACGTGCGGGTAAAACAAGAGACGACGTACCCTCCTTCCTCCAAAATCATCTTAACGCCAGTCCCAGCGTTGTTCACCAGCACGTCGATACGACCCCAGACTCCGACCGCCTCTGCGACCTTGGAGTTTATGACATCCTGAGAGTCGGTGATGTCGAGCTGCATGATATAGAGCCTGGACGGGTCGGCGAACAAACGGAGGTCCTGGATCTGCTCGACGACTCTGGCGGTCGCGATGACCTTGTCGTTTCTGTCGAGAGTGGACTTGACTAGCTCCCTGCCCATGCCAGAAGAGGTGCCAGTGATGAACCAGACCTTGGTGTTGGAGTCGTCGTAGGAGATGTCTTGAGTAATGGCCATTTTTTGGTGGTGTCGGTAGAGGATAGAGAAAACTAATTCGAGTAGGTGAACCAGCTCTGGTTTATAAATCTTGGTTCACATTATATTTTCGGAGAATGTAAACGAGAGGGAGATCATGATCGAATCAGAAAAGCATTCGGAAACGGCAACAGTTATGATACAGGCGTGTGTTTCGGAGAAAATCCAGTCACCGTTGTCGCCTTCCGCTGCTTCTTCTTCTGTGAAACCTGTGGGCCGAATGACGGACGAGTCTTGAAAGAACCGACGCCCGAATCGGATTCGAACCGTGTCCTCTGTCGTTTCTTGGGCCGCGTTGTCTCCCTCTCCTCGTTTCCCACCTCCTTCCGTTTACCCGTATCATCCTGCAAAATTGTTCAGCGGACAATTCTTTTGGGGGGAAAAGACAAACAAACCGAGGGTAGAGTCTGGCGGCCCTTTCGGCGTTCGGTCACTTGAATGTTTTCGATCGAGAACTCGACGATCAACGTCTTTTTGGTTGCCTTCCGCTTGTTCTCTTCTTTCTGCGCCACTTCATTAAGCTTCTTCAGCCGCGTTTCCCCATCTTCTCCGTCCCCCTTCTCTCTTTTGAGTAATTCCGCCACTTCAAGTTTCCACCACCCATCCCATAAATCCCCAACCGCCCCGTTGTTGTTCGCCCACCGAAGAACCCGTAAGGCATCCTCGTGTTTGTGCAACTCCAAGAAGCCGTAACCCTTACTCTTCCCCTTGCCCGTCAGCACATCTACCTTGTTCGACTCTCTCACGATCTTCACTTGTTTCACCTTCTGCTTTCCCTTCTCTTTCCTCTTGTCCACAACCTCTTCCTCTATTTCTGCAGGATCCAACGGCTCCCGCTCTCCTCTCCCGACTTCCTCCTCGAATTCTCGGATAGCGTAGTTTGCTAGTCGTTTGAGCATGTATTCCGTGACACCGACCGGTATTTGTCGTACGCTCAACCGAGTCTTCGATACGTATAGTGAAGGGTTTGTCCTAAGCAGATTGCGACGGGCGTTGAATGAGTTTGTTCGCTTCTCCAGCTCCTCTCCAGGGAGGGAATCAGCCGCGGGAGAATTGGCCATGATCACTGTCCCAATCGCGTGTGAAAATTCATCGAACGGGAATGACGTTAGACCTTACCTCCTTCACGAAGTAGGTACACATTCCGCTTGTCTACCTTCTCGCGTTTCCTTTCCCCTTCTTCCTTCAGTTTCGTTGCTTCGTTCCTGGTGACCGCCCGCACTACATCCAACGTTCTTCCGTGCAGAACCAGAGTCTGAGCCAAGCTCGACGAGGGATCGGGGGTCAATATCGAAGGAAGTTTGAACGGATTGGACTTGGCCTAATTGACGCACATCAGGGATCGCCAATGTCATCTTCCATCGCACAAAGCAGAACATACCGTGGGGGTTGATCCAGTGGTCTCTAGGCGCAAGAGATCGCTCTTCTCGATGGCCTTATCAGCGTCTTTGACGCTCCAGAAGCAGACGAAACCTGTGCCCTTTGATCGACCCGTCTCGTGGTCCATCGTAATGCGTGCATAACGGAGTGGGCCGAACGCGCGGAAACTACGTGGTCGTGTGAGCGCTGACTTGAAAACACCACAGGGTGAAACCACTCACAGCACCCTCAGCTCATCTTCTGTGGCCTCAAAGGGGACATTTCGAACGAATAACGTCGTTCCTGCCTCCGGTGGTGGCAACTGCGGTTTCTGGGGTCTTTCACCCTCGTCTTCTTCGTCTTCTTGTTTAGAACTGTCGCCCACAGAATCTTCCTCTGGATCAGAGTCTTCCTCCTCGTCTGAAGTTGACCCTGACCCGGAGTCGTCTCCACTCTCGCTATCCTCTCCGCTCTTTGAGTCGCCGTCGCCCATCTCCACATCCCCTTCAACTTCCATTTTCGCCTTTTCCTCCTCCCACCTATCCTTGCTCAGCGCCCAATCCACCGCAATGACCCTCTCCACGCCAGTCACTTCTTCTTCGGCCTTTTCCTGCGCCTTCCTGGCCTCCTCCTTGGATCTCTTCTCCTCTATCCTCACCTGTTTCTTCTTCTTCTGCTTCGCTTGGACGAGTTGTTCGGCGATCCCAGCTCGGATTTTCGTACCGTTGCACTTTTCTAAAGCCCGTTGAGCATCGCCCTTGGACATCATCCAAACAAAGGCGAAACCCTTTGCCCGACCGTCATCGGTTTTGGGGATGTCGATCGAGTGGATAGGGCCATAAGGGAGGAACGTCACTTTGATATCGTCCTCCTTGATGTCGAACGGCAGGTTTCGGACAATCAAGCGGTTCGCGCGACTAGGAGAAAGTTTTGGGGCGGACTGCGATTTAACGGGAGATGGTGGGGAAGAAGCATGGGTAGAAGTGGCTTTGACGGGTTTTTGGAGGTTTTCGGCGCGCTTTTTGAGAGTAGCTGAAATGATTGAACCTTTGAAGATGTGAGCGTGAAGCTTCTTGACCGCATCCTGGGCAGCTTTTGGATCAGAGAATAACGCGTATGCTAGAGTAGTTCCGCCTTTGAGACGTCCGGATCCACCTAACAGAGGAAGAGGGGGGCATACCTTGAGTAGGATCCTCTTCTCCTGTCTGCAGCTTCGCAGGCCAGTCGACCTTTTCAGCACCCTCTTGCTTCCGAACTTTTTTCCATAAAACCTTGGCATCGATCGAGGGAGGTAAACCGGAAAGCACAACCGTCCGAATAGCCAATGGATCCTTCGGCGCAGAAACAACACCCCCCGTGTTCCTGGGCTTCCCAGGTTTGGTAGGTTTAGCCTCTTGGCCCACGTTTTTTCCAGGTGCTAATGCGCTATCCTTATCTTTGTGTCTCGTCTCCGCTAGTTCGGCGCGTACGCCTCGCCCGTCGATCACGAGACCTTTGGAAGATAAATTGTCTAGCGCAAGTTGGACGTCCTCCTTAATAGCGAAAGAAACGTAGCCTACGCCTTTTGAGACGCCAGTGCTATGCTCGAGGACAACGAAGGCATTTCGGACCGGCGCGATGTCGGAAAAGAGAGTTTTCAAGTCGGTCGAGGTAACGGTGTAGGGAAGATTTGAGACGAAGAGGGTCGATGACCTTGAGTCTTTGGAAATCAGAAGCGCGATCCCCTGAATGATTCCCATGCGTACCATTCGTTCCTTCTGCATCATCTCTGTGTTTTCGCTTCCCTAACGTTGACTCTGGAACCATGTTTGGTGGGGGGGCACGACCTGCTTCAAGTGGGCGAATTTTGAAATGATCGGTTCAGGATCGGTTGCAAGAAAATTCCCACACGATGTCGCAGTGGGTTACGAGAAATCGTACGCCAAGATGCGACCACCACTGACCTCTACTCGTGTATCAACATAATATCACAACCGCATCTATCCTAGTCTGCCTGACGACGGACTAGTACAACTCGTATAACTGATTTCCCACACATGTTACTCAACATCACTTACGACAACCAGCCCAGATGGGTCGTAAGTGAGGGACAATTCCGTCGAGGATTGATAACAGGCACCGCACTGATCGCCTACTCCCCTTCCGTACCTCCTTCTTTTTCCTGTGGTCCTTATCTTCAAGCCCTGGCTATTCAGTTTTAGCACAATCCTCGCGTTTTCATGACGGAATTCACTGTCAATGGGTGGACGGAGAGATAAGCGGTTTGAATCCCCGCCGCCCCCCCACCGTTCCCTTGGAACTATAAAGAACGCCGAGCTCACAGAAGCTCTCCCGTCGCACCTCGCGCCTCCCCCTCTTTCCCCTCTAAGAGATGTCTGAGCCAACTTTGCCTCAAGGAGCTGGTTACGGTGTCGGTGCGTTGTCTCTTTATCTGTTCGATCCCCATTTGTGACTCAATTGTTGGTCGTGTGGACAGTCGTCGGTCAGTATATATCTCTCAGATGATTCATGCAGTTCGTTGAACACGTGTAATTGCAGGCATCGGTCTTTTCTTCAGCGTGTTTATGGTGGGGTTGACCGCCATTCAAACTCGATACACCGGCTTCTCCCCCAAAAGCGCGGATGAATTCAACAGTGCGTCCAGGAGTGTCAAACCTGGTCTCATTGCTGCAGGCATCGTCTCCGCATGGACGTGGGCTGCTACTTTGGTCTGTTTCTCTCTGTCCTCCGTTCACGTTATCCCACCTAACTGGCGCATATTTGGCTTTGAAGCTGCAATCAAGCGCTGTGGCGTATAAATACGGCATCTCCGGCCCGTGGTGGTATGGTTCTGGTGCAACTGTCCAAGTTTTGCTTTTTGCCCAGGTCAGGACCGCGTTCTTCGATGTAACGATATAGAGAAGCTAACGGTGATCCGATCAGCTTTCCGCTAAGCTCAAGCTTAATGCCCCACATGCTTACACCTGGCTCGAGATCATCGGTGCTCGTTGGGGAAAAGTCGCTCACTTCGTTTTCATGTTCTTTGGGTACGTTCCTAGCGGAGCCCTTCCGAGTTCAGCTTTCAACGGATTTCATTTAGATTGGCCACGAACATCATCGTCTCTTCCATGCTTATCTTGGGCGGCTCTGCGACCGTCACCGACCTCACCGGGATGAACACGATCGCAGCTTGTTTCTTGATTCCGGCCGGTGTGGCTATCTACGTCGTTGTCGGTGGTATGCGAGCCACCCTCCTCTGTGACTAGTACGTTCTCTTCTTTGTAGGGTCACAACCGAACCGACCTAATTCTTCCGCGAACACAGCACTCACACTACAGTGCTCTTCGCGATCATCTTTGTCTTCATCTTCACCGTCTATGCCACGAGTGATAAGATCGGGAGCATTGGAAAGATGCACGAGCTTCTGACGGAAGCTGCGGTTAAAAGGCCTGTTTCCGGAAACGCTCAAGGAAGTTACATCACAATGAGGTCCAAGAACGGATTAATCTTTGGTGTGATTAATGTTATCGGAAACTGTAAGCATCGATGTCGATCCTGTGCCTCTTCTGGTGATTCATCACCTCTCCTAGTCGCAACCGTGTTCCAAGATCAGGCTTATTGGCAGAGAGCTATCGCTTCCCGCCCGGCGTCCTGCGTCAAGGCATACCTCCTCGGTGGTCTCGCATGGTAGGCTGCACTCTACACCACATTGCCATTTGTTTATGAGGACTGGTAACAGGTTCGCGATTCCGTTCATGTTCTCCACCACCCTCGGTCTTGCTGCTGTTGCGCTTCATGATGACCCGAGCATGCGAATTCTCCTCCCCAAGGACGTGAGCGCGGGTTTACCAGCTCCATCCGCCGCCGCCGCCTTGTTGGGCAAGTCCGGCGCTGCTGCAGTGCTCATTGTCTTGTTCTTGGCCGTGACTTCTGCGACCTCCGCGGAGCTCATTGCGGTATCGTCCATCCTGACATATGACGTTTACAAGGTAATTATTTCTTCTTAAAAACGTGCACGCACCGTTCACTCACTCTCTACAGAGATACATCACCCCCACGGCCACCGAGCATCAAATTCTCACGGTTTCTCATGCCTCGGTAATGCAAATCCTTTATTCATTGCGGCGCTGCCGCGTTGCTCATGGCGTGCTGTCAGGTCGCGTTGTTTGCGGTTATCATGGGTTTGCTTGGGTTGATCTTTTACTATATCGGGATTTCAATGGGTTGGCTTTATGTCAGTATTTTTGTGTTCGTCTCCGAGGCTGTTGGTTCATTTCCATCCACAGACATTCATGGGTGTCATGTTGGGAAGTGCGGTCGTGCCTATCGCGCTGGCAATCACATGGAAGAAGGCGAACAAATGGGGGTGCATTGGAGGAGCTGTCGCAGGGCTCGCTGCGGGTATAATCGCCTGGTTGGTGACTACTGCCACCCTTAACGACGGCGTTATCGATGTTACGGTGAGCCGTGTTGCCCATCTACTCGATGTGGACCATTACGATGCTGAGATTTGACCTTAGACCAGCGGAGGAGATTATGAAATGCTGGCAGGTAATCTCGCATCGATCGGCGTGGGGGGAATCGTTGCTTCCCTCGCTTCTTACATTGTGAGTTGCCTCGTGAAGTTTGTTACGCGACACTGAGTCGTCGGCAATGGACAGTGGCCAGAAGACTTTGACTTTGATATCACTCGCGCCCTCCACGCGCCGAGCGCGCATGTCAATAAACGAGACTCGACCGAGGAAGAGGACGAAAAGAAGAGCAGAGACGCAGTTGAAACTGCCGAGGTTGAGAACGACGAATCAGACCGGGAGCTCGACCGTGTTGGGTTGAAAAAGGCATTCCGATTCGCGGCCTGGAGTTCTATCGTATTGGTGAGTTGTTTCTCCCGATCTGGCGAATATTTTCCGATGAATTGAGATGAAACGTGAATTCAGACCCTAGTTATGATCATCCTCATTCCGCTTCCGCTCTTCTTCTCCTCAACCGTTTACGGCGTCGCAGGATTTTCAGGCAAGTTGGATGATTACTAAGGCTCCGGTGGGTTGCACTCCAGCTGACTTGCACGTGTTTTTTTTTGTGTAGCTTGGGTGGTGATAGGAATGATCTGGACGTTCTGCTCCTCGTTCATAGTGGTATTGTATCCACTTTGGGAATCCAGGGCGGCTCTTGCTCAAATTACCAGAGGAGTTGTCAAGGTACGGTGTTTCCAATCTGTGTCATTTATGACCGCGCCGCTGAAACCACCCCTTTTTGTTTCTTTTGTTTTGCACGCTCATATGATCTGTAGGACATATTTTCTCCTGGAAGCGGAAAATTTGCAGGGCCCGTAGAATCGTCCAGGTCGTGAGGCGGGGTCGGAGTTGGTTATACTTTGGTCTGGTTCGGATGTTTTTTCTACAAGATCACAATCGATCAATTGTCCCACTCTCCTTGTTGTGCACCGCATCCTCGGACGGCCGGAATTTGATGCTGGCTCGCGGCTTACCGTCTGGTCCGTTTGTGAACTTCACAGCCGAGCGGCGGTCATATGACTTTTGGCCAACTTCCCGAAAGGAAAATGAGGGGCAAGAGAGTGACGCCGCGGGTGTCATGAACATCGTCGTCAAACCGAAATGGTTCTTCCGCTTCTCGTCCCTGCAACCCGGCGGTGTGACATAGGATGCGCTGTTCAACCGCACGCCCAACTATTGTCTTAAGATGAAACGAGAAGAGAACGTCATCTTTACCATCTCTTTCCCTCTCCCCCTCTCCCTCCCCCCTCGCCCCCTGTCCCACTATTTCTTGTGAGAGATGACCTTCACCAACATCTTGATTCCTCTGGTCGGCATCGTCTCTGCCTACGCTTTCTTGATAAGGAAATCTGGTTCGGGATTGCCTATGCCACCGGGTCCAAGGCCGTTGCCGTTCATAGGCAACATTTTTAATCTTACACCCTACCAGCTATGGCTCAGAGTCACTGATTGGTCCGGGAAGTATGGTAAGTTGTGTGCGCCTTTGTCTTTTTGTTTTTTGATACATTAACACGGTGGGTTAGGCAAGATCATCTACATTCATGTGTTCGGACAGGGGCTTGTTTTCTTGAACACCGCCGAGGCTTGTATCGACCTCCTGGATAAACGTGGGACGTTGTATTCCGATAAACCGCATCTCGTAATGTGCGGTGAACTGTGAGCGCCATTCGATCATTTTGCTGTCTCTCGTTCATGTACCTTGAAACCCATTTAGGTGTGGGTGTGAGAGCATGGCCGCATTCACGAGATATGGTGACCAGATGAAAAGACAACGTAAGTTGATGCAACGCGCCCTGAATCCCACGGCGATCCCGAAATACCATTCGTTGCTCGAGATGGAGACGCCCTGGTTCTTGAAACGACTGTTGGAGAACCCAGAGGACTACATATCACCGATCAGGCGGTACGCCGGAGGACTGACGTTGCTGGTGGTGTACGGCTACCAAGTGAAATCGGACGACGATGCTTTCCTGAAGCTTGCAGACCATTGCGTGGATTTGCTGGCCAACAAGATTGCTTCTGGCGGGGGAATTTGGCCGGTTGACATCTTCCCTGCGTGTACGTTGAACCCCTGATAATTTCCGCTCATCTGCCGACTTGGTTTTAATCAGTGCGACATCTACCGGAATGGGCGCCAGGGGCTGGGTTTCTGAGAAAGGCGAAGTTGTGGCGAGCCAAGATGGAGGAGTTTGTCGACAAACCTTACGAATTTGTTAAAGAGTCGATGGTATGGAGGTGTGGTGACCACACTCCTCCTTTCAAAAGTTGATTCAGCTTTCAGCGTAAAGGGACCGCGTTGCCATCGTTTTGTTCTACGATCCTGGAGGAGAATGAGGCTCAAGACGCCCAGGGCGACTTTGACTTGCGATGGACGGCCAACTCAATGTATTCCGGTGCGTGGACCGGCTCGTTAGATGTCTCGGACCCCTGAACTTGGTTCTTAATTGCAGCTAGCATTGATACAGTGGGTCGAATTCACTCGAATGGACATTTTCGGATAGCTCACCGGTCCACAGACGACGGCCCTGGTCCTCCACTTCTTTTTGGCGATGATCGAACATCCCGATGCGATGGCGAAGGCGCAAAAGGAAATCGATTCTGTCGTCGGAAATGACCGTTTGCCAACATTCGCTGACAGAAAGAACCTTCCATATGTCGAGGCTCTATACAACGAATGTCTCCGATACGGCGTTGGAGTCCCATTATGTACATGCTCTCTCCAACTCAATCATCCCGCTCATCTTCTTATCGTCTTTGGTCAGCTCTACCCCACAGATTGATGGAAGACGACATATACGAGGGGATGCTGATCCCAAAGGGGACGCTCGTCTTTGCAAACGTCTGGTGCGTCCACTGCAGCTACAACACACCGTTCCACTTGTAACACTCTCGGTGGCGAACACAGGAACATCCTACGAGACGAGACACTGTTCGAGGACGCCAACACCTTCAGGCCAGAGAGGTACTTGGAGCCTGTAGATGAGGAAACGGCGAAGCGCCGTGATCCCAAAAACTACTCGTTTGGGTTTGGACGCCGTGTACGTCCTACTTGGCCCTCTCTCGATAACATCTGACTCCCCCTCAAGATCTGCCCTGGCAGGCATCTGGTGCATTCCTCGGCTTGGATCTTGATTGCGTCGTTCCTTGCAACGGTGAACATCTCCAAGGCGGTCGACGCGAACGGGAAGCAGGTTGAGCCAGAGATCAAGTACGAAAACTCGATTTTCAGGTGAGGAGAATAGACTGTTTTGCGCTTTTGGTTGATTTCCAACGCTTTGAGCAAGGCTCCCCTCGAAATTCCGGATGGACATCAAGCCCAGATCGGAGCGGGCAGTTGGGATAATTGACGAACTGACTTGTGGACAACGCTGACTCGCGGGGACCGGCAACGTCGTAGTGTGATTGTATGTCTATCGCTAACAGGGAATTTTATGAAAGGCCCGCCTCAACGCTCGGGATGTTGTGAACGTCGAATTCAATCGTACTCCATGTCGCCAAGTGTCGCATCTCCGACCTGTTATTGCATTAAACGCCGTTGCACGTGAGATGCCGTCATGAACGGGCCGAGAAAACGCGGAACCACATTTTTGCGGAGGGTTGCCGGTCCCCACACTGAGACGAGATTTTTACTTTTGTTCGACTCGTGGCGCTTTTTGTCTTTTACCTCATGCACGACGAGTAATTGTTATCAGGTTGTTTGCCGACGTCGATCACTGGGCGCGAACGCGGGACCGACTATTGTCTCGCACTGGCACTATTGTCTCGCGTCTCTGCCGTCGGACTTGCTTCAAACAATGCCGCATACCTCCAACGGACTCTGGCCCGCACGTTTTGCAATTCGACCAGGTTAAATACTCTGTTCTTATCATCTTCCCTCCTACATCCCCCCTCTGGTGACTATGACGGTCGATTTATTCTTAATGACGCTCGCTGGAGCCGTCGCAACCCTCTCCGTGCTCGCTCTGACCCAGAGAGCCGCTTCCAAGAAGTTTCCTCCTGGGCCAAAACCTCTCCCAGTGATAGGAAATGCACTCAACCTGACTACCAAGGAACTCTGGCTCCGGGTGACGGAATGGGGTAAACAATATGGTTAGTAACGTCTCATGTTCCAAAATCCCTTCAATCAGCTAATTCCGATAGGCGAGGTCGTGTACATAAGCGTCGCTGGTATCCCCATGATCTTCCTCAACGACTTCAAGACGTACAACGATCTGCTTCATAACCGTGGAGACATTTACTCGGACAAACCGAGGATGGTCATGACCGGTGAACTCTGTGGGGCTGAATACATGGTTCGTCCATTCCCAAACATAAAAGTTTGCACCCGTTTTATCTCTCTTCGCAGGTCCCATTCACGGGCGCGGGAGATAGAATGAAACGTCAACGAAGGATTTTGACCAAAGCCATAGGAACCGGGTCGGTCAAGGCGTACGAACCGATCCTGGATGGGCAGTCGAGGGATTTTGTTCATAATTTGACTAAACCCGCGATGGATTTCCGAAAGGCCCTCCTCCAGTTGGTGCAATTTCCTTCTCGTTCCCTTGTAACCTGGGAACAGGCGACTGATTTTATATATAGGTATAATGCCGGCCTGACGCTGATGGTGTTGTACGGCCACAAGGCGACTTCGGAAGATGATAGGTTCATGAAACTCGCCGCAGAGTCGACCGAGGTGTTGTCAAACAAGTTGGTCACCGGCGGAGGTGTTTGGGCGGTCGATATATTCCCATTCTGTGAGCCGTCTATTGGAAACGTAGATGTTGTTTCTCATGATCGGAACTTGGCAGTGAGACACCTCCCGTCTTGGTTCCCTGGTGCTGGATTCAAAAGGTCCGCCGTTGAATGGAAGAAACTGATCGAGGCTTTCGTCAATGAACCCCACGAAGATTGCAAGCAAAAAATTGTCAGTCGTCTACCGTGGCGGCGCCCCCCCCCCCCCCCCCCGCTCGCGTGCTAACATCTCTCCACAGCGGAACGGAACAGCGACCCCATCTTTCACCTCGCTCGCGTTCGATAAGGATGAAAGCATGACTGAACAACAAGACTTTGATCTCAGGTGGACGACCAATTCAATGTACACCGCGAGCATTGACACGGTTCGTTCTCGCCACGTGTCTCGATGTTGAACATGAAAGTTTACATCCTCTGTAGACCGGTTCTGCTATCGCCAACTTCGTTCTCGCCATGGTTCGACATCCCGAGGTTCTCGCAAAGGCTCGGGCAGAGGTCGACTCCGTGGTTGGTCATTCGAGGTTGCCAGACTTCTGTGACCGTCCTTCGATGCCTTACATCGAGGCCATGTTGAGCGAGTGTTTGAGATACTCTACGCCCGCACCACTCAGTACGTGATTCGATTTGAACAATACGCGACATTGGGAGTTAATCGCGTCCAAAATAGACCTGCCCCATCGTCTGATGGAAGATGATGAATATAACGGATACTTTTTACCCAAAGGTTCTTGGGTCATTGGAAACATTTGGTTTGTTCCCCCTCCCCCAATTTCATTCAACACGCACAAGAGCTGATCACGTGGGCCGGTGCGACAGGGCAATCTCAAGGGATGAGACCGCCTACCCCGATCCGCATTCGTTCAAACCCGAACGTTTCCTCGAACCCGTCGATTCCGAGAGCAAGAAGCGTCTGAACCCAAGAAACTACGTGTTCGGTGCGGGACGACGGAAGTGTCCAGGTATCCACCTCGTCGAGGCGGGGTTGTGGCTAGTGATCGCCAGGATCGTCGCGACTCTCGATATTAAGAAGCAGGTCGTGGACGGCGTGGAAGTGGAACCGGAGGTTTCTTATGACAACGCCTTCCTGAGGTGAGTTCTGTGGTTCCCTTCCATCTGTCCGTTTCCCTTGTTTAATTGTTCCGTCGACGCCTACACAGGATCCCGAGCGCATTCCAATGCGAAATCAAACCCAGACCTCACGTTAACTGGGACTTGCTGTAAAATAACAAATAGCTCCTCTCTTCGCATTCGATCCATCCAACGTTGTTTGTTTGTAGTCACTTGTAGGCACTCCTGTAAACTATTCGCCTTCGGCCTTTTCAACATGAATGTTAGAAACCAGCATGTTCGATTTTATTCATGTACAGTGAGCGACCGGCATAAGGTAAGGTCCCGTTCAGGTTTCAGTAAGCTTCTCGACTCCATGTTCGACGTCGTCAAGCTGCCGTTCCCTGGCGTTTACGGAGCTCAAATATGTATCTGGAAAAAAGAGAGTCAGAAGCCTTCTCGGAGAGACGGAAGAACTGCGAGAGATACACACTCCAGAACAGACTGACTACACCGACGAACACGAACCGGAGGTGTGAAGGAATGACGGCAAAGTTGATGACCTGAGTGGGTATGTATACTGCCCTGAAATTACGAGAGGATGAATGAGTGGGGAGGGGGGCGACGCGCGACAACCCACCAGTTACGCAATAGGGTCGGAACGTATGCCTATTCCGTGGAAAGAAAAAGCATCGTGGGACGGTGAGCGACGGGTCAGAAGATTAGAAACTCCAGAGACGTACATGACTGATCCTGTCAGCCGCTCCACCCAACCCTTTCCCTTCCATCACGCTCATGCTCCCGAAAAAGAATGCGACGGCGGCCGGACTGAAAACCGCTTGATCCAAATACACCTGGTGACCGAAACCGAAGAAACGAAACGCAGAACGGGGATAGGTAAAAACCCCGGCGCGCGCGCGCGCGAGAAGAAAAACTCGGACGTACTCGGTAGACTACCGCTTTGGTCGGAGTACTGAACTGTAACCTGTTCAGGAGTTGGTACCATTTGGTCATGATGGGGGCGAACATCATCCCTGGGCACCGTGAATGCTGGAGCATGGGTACACATAGAAGGGTCGGACGACCGCCTGGGACTCACCCCCGTAGAATCCTAGCCGGATTGTGCGCGTGAACTAGACATACGGGAAGGGAGGACAAACAAAGAGGGAAACAGTGTGAGGACTTACGTCGTGGTCTTTCCCCCTCCCTTCCACCAGCTGTTGCGCTATGACATCTCCGAAACCGAACAGAAAGCCGCCCGTTGCGCATTGCGCGAGCATTGGTCGTCGGATGAGTACCGCACTGTCCAAACGAGACGCGTCTTTTCACACAAGTTTTCACCTTCGGCTGTTCCAACTCACTTGTAAGCTCGAAGTAGAGAGGCCATGATTAGAGGGGAGCTAGGCGCTAAAAGGAGTCGATCGGCTTTCGGCCGGAAAATGGTGATAACCCCAGGACTCGAAGGACAAGAATTTCGTTCATACGATTATAGGGGACAACAGAAATAATGTAAGTAAAAGACAGCTTAAACAACAAGGAATGTCCGTATGGCATCAATGACATGTGAAATTACTGATATGAACCGGGTTACACTCAATGCCTTTTGGACCCACTATATGAGCCCGCTGTCGACGTTAACCGCGACACTGACCCCAAGGGAAGTGGTCAAAACGTTGGACACTGCCGACGAAACCACCTCTACAAAGCCAACTGGGTCGGAAAGAACGGCACCCACAACGGCGCCGAGATCAATATCGACGACTATGCCGGCTCCTTGGACGGGGTTAGAGGACGTGGGAAGTGGGTTTGGGTCGGGGCCGCTTTGGACAGTGATATTGATAGCCGTCAAAAAGTTCAAGGTCTCGTTGACAAGAGCAAGAACAGTGGCGACCAGTTCGCTGGTGCTATCGAGGGTGTTACTCAGTCCGACCGACACCCCAACAATGAGGTCAGTGGTGGTGTTAACGGGAAAGGCACCCAAAGTGAGCCCTAGACTGCCCAAGATCCCTGAAACCTGATCGAGGAGCGCGCTCAGATTGATGCTAGCGGGGAGTGAAGCAGAGACGCTCGTGTTAGGGATTTCGACCGAGGTTGGAGAGGGGACCGGCAGAAGGGAGGTGGGACATCCGGGGCCACCGACACTACTATTGATGACGATGTTGGTAGTGTTGAGGAGACTGTTCAAGAGATCGGTGACCGGATCCAGGGTTTCGTTCAGGGTAGACCCATCGGAGAGCCCGCAGACCTGGAGGTCAATGGATGTGGTGTTGGTATTGGCTGATGAGGAGCATAACAACTTGACGTTGCTCTCAACAGTGGTGCCAAGCAACAAGGAAAGGAGCGAGTTGACAACGTTGGTGATGGTGTCGAGCAAACTCTGTGTGTTGGATATGCCGGTTCCAACGCAGATGTCGACCTCGGCCTCCAAGCCACTGGACAGGTTGACTCCAGAGATTGGCACAGTGATACCGAGGGAATTTACCAATCCACTAACCAAACTGTTAGTGTCGATCTCTGTTCCAGTGGAGCCTAACAATCCGTTGACGAGTCCACCAATGTTGAGGTTGATATTCGCGCCAAGACTCAGGCCGCGAGAGTGAGAGTGAGAGGATCCTCCATTGTGAGACGACGTAATGCTCCTTCTCGCCATTTTTGGAGCCCTAGGAAGGGCCGAGCTGCAACCCTGGTGAGAGACATCAGCCTCTTGAACATGACAATCGAGCAGCGAAGTTACTAACGTTCAGGTAAGAGCCACATCGTCCATTGCAGACGGAATTGGAAAGGGGACAGACACACGTATCTCCCTGTTTCGCAAAGCCGTCTGTACACGTGAAGGCGCAGACGTTTCCAGAGGTGCATTGGGGGGAAGCATGATCAGGATAAGTACACTGGGTACCTTTGTTCTTGACCTTGATAAAACACGGTGAGAATTCGAGAGGGACACAAATGGAAGGGGATCATGACGTACAAGCGCCTCAAGCTTTGCCTGAACATTGCCCGCACCGATCAGGTTTGCGAGCAATTGAAGGTTGGTATTGGAGTCCAAGTTGAGAGGGAGCGCGGAGAGGCATAGACAGATATTGCCCGAGCTTCCGAGTTTGAGAGCGCCATCAAGGATCAGAGAAACGTCAACGTTGGCGCAAACGTCAGCGAGAGCCCTCGGGTAACGGAACTGACGGCTGGAGATGGGGTTTTTAGCGAAGCGAGAGGAGTGGGTGTTTGATTGTAAAGGAGTGGAGACAACGAGTGCGACGAAAGAGAGAGCGAAGACAAAGAGCGAAGTGAAGCTGCGCATGGTGGGCGACAGCGGTACAGAGAGCGAGAGAGGGAATGAGAAGAGTGGAACGAGTGGAAGCCCTAGGATGAGACATTGTCAGCGGTGGCTTTTAAGAAACGACCTATCAGGAAAAGAGGAAGGTCGGATTCCTATTTTGGGAACGGTGAGAAGAGGAAGTAATGTATCGGAAGGTTGGATCGGACATGAGAAACAGTGCGAGACCGGACTTCTCGCGTACGCAGAAAAAAGGGAGAAAAAATATAAAAGTGAGAGTAGAATCTTTTCTGGGACAAGAACGAACCAGTTGCAGCGCCACAGACATCACCATGTTCAAGAATCTTTTCTTCCCCACCCTCTTTTTCGCCGTCGTCAGCGCGGCCGCCATCGGTCAGTCCTCTCCATTTCCGGCGCGGTAACATCAGCTGACCGTTTGTCCAGGTAAACGTCCCGCCAACCCTGATTCGCTCGTTTTCGCCGCAAGGCAACTCCCCGCTTCCTCAAACACGCAAGCTCTACCAATGGCTTTCCCCATCCCTGCTTTCCCTTCTCTCTCGTCTACCACCTCCTCTGACCCCAACTCCTCCAATCCAAGCTTATCCAGTCCCAGCTCATCCGATCCCAACTCCTCCAATCCCAACACCTCTGACCCCAACGCCTCCTCTGACCCCAATGCCTCCGTCCCCGCTGTGCCCGCTATCCCCGCTATCCCCGAGTTACCGTCTTTCCCCACCTCCTCTTCGTCTTCCACCTCTGCTGGCCCACCTGCCTGATCAGGAGGAAAGACAACGGGCGTCTAGACAGCGAGTCGATCCACGTTGCTTGAGTTTTGCCCCTAGAATAATCTTTACATCAACGAATGAGTGTCGCTTTTGTAACTCACATTCCTTTCTATCCAACTTCGATAGCAATACACATTCTAATCGTGATTTACATTCCACCGTGTGACGCCTAGATCCGAATGTATAGGTTACACAGCATATTGTCGGAAAGCTTCCTCCCTGTTACGGATCGATTGCCGCCTATGGGCCATCGGCCGTGAAAGGTAACAAGCTATATGTGACGCAAGTTCCAGGTGCGGTGTCCCGTGCTGTCCAAGTCGCATCCGTGAAATATCAGTGACACGCCCGAATCACAAGTCAGGTGAACGAGATTCTGAGACCACGCGAGCGACCGATGTGCCAAATGCGTGACCCGATCGATTCCAGAGCGCACAGGTGGGGAAGGAGGAGATAGAGGGCGAGTAGGTGTCAGCGCGGATTGACCTTGACGAAAGCGCCCGATCATCAGCACGCTTGATCCGGGCCTCTGCTCGATCCTTCTGCCGACTGACTTGAAACCCCACCAAAAGGGCGACTGCCACTTACACAGGTTTACAATCGGATGGGTTTTTTGCCAACGTGAACCATGTGCCGTTCGATTACCGGACGGCTGGGACACGCCTTCCCACTTTTTTCTAGCGGGCTCGTCTAGATTTTGAAACGTCTCGAATGAATCTCTTGAATCGGACAGTCCGTTGTGTCGGTAACAATGTCGTCACCGAGATACTATCCCATACGACCTGCACCGTTTGAATGACCTCTCCAACATCCTTGCTTCTGATGTTGTCCACCTAGCGGCCACGGCACATTTCGCCCCTCAACCGGCGCCTGTCCACTAAACCCTGTCGAATTCGATGTGATTCCATCCGGGCGAGACCAGAACAAGGTCCCTCACCAGAGCCCGCTTCATGACTTTCGAGATAAATACCGCTGGTTTCGATTTTCTCACTCCCTTGCCCCAAGGTCATCCATCCGCAAAGGTTCACTTTCATTGACCCCTAAAGTCGCCTCCTCCAGCCCTGTTAAAATTGTTCTCCCTTGCCCTCGCAGTCTTCTCCTTGATTGTCACATGGAGGAGTCCCTGCCTGCTACCGACGCGGATCGATCTGTGTCTTCAAATGCCGCGTGAGCAACGTCGGGGGGGGGGACAATCTTTCGAAGTCCATCCACGATTCCCGTCGCTTGAACTGCAGGTACATTACCAGTAGCACGACCGGAAACCAGGCCGCTTGCGTGTACAACAAGGTTGGGAATCCAATCTTTCCGTAATTATCGTCAACTGATTCAGGGTCCTCACTACACCGGCGAATTGTTGAACAACGGGGGTAACTCCAAATATCCCGGGTCTGATCTCTTCTATTGATCTCGAACCGTCGTGGCCAATGACAAGGAGCGCGACAGGGCCAAAAGGGGAGAATTCCAAACGCTACGCTGGCCGTAGTGGTCTCCCGCGCACACAATGAATGTAGTCATGCTATGGGTATTTGTCGTCGCTTCATCATCTTACCTTCTGAGGACGGCTCAGACAGCGTGTGCGGTCTCTCTCGTCGGAGTGTAATTTCATCATGGGCGCGTTCGGTTCGGTTCCCCTATTTCTCCTGATACGCCATGCATGTATGGGTCTGGATGGTCTTCGAGTTCGGCCGCTGCATGCGGATGCAGCGATTGGTGATCCCATTCCAGGCCCAATCCGCTTCCGTCTCCAAGTCGATCACATGGCTCGCGATGAAAACCTTCACCTGAGCGCCCACGCTCCTGATCGCCACAACAAAGCCCGTCCTCATAAAACCGAATACGTTCATCTCAGTCACGCACAAGATATGCGACGGGCGCTCTACGCCATGTGATCATTCGATGGAATAGGGGCTGATCGAAAGATCCCCAGACTACATTGGCTCGCCCCAAACTCCACGCCGCGTCGTGTGTCGTGAGGCACGCGGTTCGGAGCCAAACGGGAAACTCCTTCAGTGCCCTTGATGATGAACTTGCAATCGTCAAGTGGTGTGACGCGCCCCGTTCAGTTCGCATCCCCAGTGCTATCACTGTCGCTGCTACGGATATCTACGAGACCGTGGCCTCGTTCTCGAACTACGGCACACACATTGTCATTTTCGCTCCTGGTTAGTATTCTTCCAACCACGCCTCCTTCCGTTAACCCTGGCGCTGATACCGTTGGGGTTTTTACCGACAGTGCCCTTACCTTGATAGGATCGGTACAATCACTAACATCATCTCTGGGACATCGGTGGTCACTCCACATGTTGCTGCTTTCGTCGCCCATCTCCTGGGTGTGGACCCAGTCTGAGCGACACTGCTATTGAAGGGCTCATCGACTGCTATTCTACCAAAGACGTGCTCACATTGTCTGGTCAGTATCTGCTTTGACGGGAGCTTTCACAGTAGTGACTCAAGTGCCTCCCATCACAGCTCTCGATGCCGGCACGCCCAACAAATTGCTGTACAACAACCACCATGAGCGCGGGTAAGGACGTGGGGGGACCGGGTTTTTCCCATGGACTTGTTTCGTTTTATTTAAATTTACGACCACTCTTACGATGCAAAAACCGGGATTTGTCCTTGTGACTAAATACTGTACATGGCAGTGGACGATAAACCCTCGTTTCAGAGATTATTGCCTACGTGGTCAATCCGTTCAAACGTTCGAGGGTGCGTTGACGGCGGAGTCCGGGGGTCAGCTCATGGCACCGGTGACATGAAGAACTGTCAAATGCAACTCAAAGTCTCGATCACAGAACATGTGTTTAATTTCTCTCCGTTTCAGACGAGCCATCATCCTAAGATGTCTGCTATTTCGGCTTACTCCAGCCCTTTCGGGGTGACGGGACCAGGAGGAATTGCCGCGGATGGTGCCGGCGAATCCATCGTGCCAATTATCGTGACTCCCAACAAGGCAGCGTCCCCGGACCGAGCTCTACCACGCTAGCGAGAACATATTCGTGACATCGAGTCGAGGCTGACGGCGGACCCTCAGGTGGCTTGATGACAATGACCAACCCGGTTGGTCGGAATGGTACAGTATTATATAAAAGATTGCCAATCATCTGTCCGCGTCCCAAATCCTCTGACCAAAGGGTGTAACGTGCCCCGTCGCCCCGTCGAGCGGGGAGCTCGCTGTGCATGCATTGGTCCCGCACGGCGTTTCAGGCATCCACATGCACCGTTTTTGCTCGGCATGAGATTGATCGAGAGTCGGGCCTTCTGGTCGCCGCCCACCCGTGGTTTCATTTCTGCGACACCAACCACTGTCAACGGGGTCGGTGCTATTCGGCTGGAGCTATTTTTACGACGGCCGGATGAGGCACTCCCTCCTTACTATCCTTGTGAAGGTATAGGGACGATCGGGCTGCAGCGCCGGTAGGATAGGGGTATCTGCGAAATTCACGAAGATCCACCTTGCGATAAGTATATAATCCCAGACCAACAAGGTGGCGTGGCTAATTAATCCCGTCTGCAGCCGAGATCACAACATATAGAGCCAACCAGGTCCAGCTGCTGCCACTCCTTTACCTCCTTGACCCCACCCCTCCAGCGATGTTCAAGCTGTTCGCTCTCTGCTTTTCCATCTTATCATTGATCTGCGCGATCCAATGTACTCCCACTGTGTCGAAGAGGGTCGGGCCCTCCCCTAAGCCCGGGAGTCTGGTGTCTAGGGGTCACTGTGACTTCCTTTGTCCTCATGAAAACGTGCCCGGGAGGGGGCTGAGCAAATCCTCTGCGGATTCCGGGCGTTTGTACTGCAAGTACGACGCTGAAGAAACAGGTGATAGGGCATACTGCATGTATAATAGGGTAAGCTTCATCCGTGAAAAGATCCTGTCCTCTGTTGTACTTACCATCCATTCTGATTTCCCAGAACACCGGAGAGTTGCTATCAAGCTCCAACCCTTCCGAGTGCGACCAGCGGGCTGTCTTCCGTTGCCCCGGCACAAAGAACGGCCAGGAAGATATGAAAGTGGTGCCAAGTCAACCCAAAGACTCGCGCTCCGTAAACCTTCCGCAATTCGTCAAGGCACGTTCCATGGCAAGGAGGGCGATGGAGGCCTAAGATGACCCCAATTCGGTTTTATCGTGATTTGAATATGCTATTCTTTACATTGAACTGGAGGACAACTATTTCCATAACCCCCTTTCTCGAAGTCATTTCGTACTTTCTTTGCGAAGTCCTTCTTGTTTGCGTTTCCGCAATATTTTGGACATTTTGTAGACTGGCACCATAGGGACAATTGTTTTATGCTACGGACTTCAGGAAACCAATGTTTCTTACCTTCTCAGAGTCGATGTGTAGTGGACCAAGACGCGTCCAATAGGTCACGTGCGATCAACCGAGGTCGGAAAGTTGAACCTCAATCACGTGAGGTTTGGTTCGCGACGCGAAAGCAACTCTTTGTCTTTAACCACTACTTGAAAACGCAAGATATGGAGTCGACGGGCCCTGTGTCGCTAACTTCGTTGCTAAATTCCCTACACTCTCATCTTCAACAACAGACACAACTCCTGCCCGCTCTCCACTCTCAGCTCGGACTCCCACACACAAGTCTCGCCGATGAACTCTCAGCGCTCGAACAGGAATTGACGACGTGCGTAGAAAGGCAGATCGATCTACGGCGCAAACAGGTCGACCAATGGATGGAGAAATGCGCTCTGGTAGAGAATGACTGTGCGAGGTACTCCAAAGCGCTTGGCGGGCACATCAAAGTCACTGGTAGTGGAATAGGAGAGCTGAGGAAGGAGCACGTCCTCCCGAGACGCTACGACGCTCTGGCAGAACATCAGGAAAGACTACGACAGGTAAGTACGATACCGCTGTTAGATCGCGACAGAACTGACTACATGCCGATCCTCACCATAGTTATACCACTCAAAACTCGAACAGTTGCAAACCCTCACAAATAGGATCAACGTCATCTCACGGACCCTTGGAAGCGATTTTTACTCTCGGGACATCATTGAGACGGCCCTAGCATCAGGATTGAGTCCGGGGGACTCGAATCCGTTTCGGGATGTGACTGTTGAGAGGTTTTCCAAACTCGAGAAAGAGCTCGTTCGAGGGAAAGCTGAAATTGTACGTTGTGGCCGTTCACAACCTGATGTTAACCGCCTAAGTATACCACCTCACACAGAACAAACGGTCGACTCAACTTTCTGCCTCATTCGTTCACATTGACTGGCTGTACACGGAACTCGGTATCGCATCCCCTGCGCTCGGCGAGTTTCCTTCATCTTCGTACCTCGGTGTTCCCTCCGCTGCTTCCCGCCCCTCCTCTTCATGCAGCAATTACTCCAGCATGAACTCCGATCCTTTTATGTCTTCCACGCCCACACCCGCCGGTCGAACAAAGTCACATGTTCCGTCACTATTCACCCATGATCTCCCAGCCATCCCATCGGAATCAGATCACAAAGCCGTATTTGCTAGGTTTGTTGCTCGGTTGGAGGAGGCCGAACGGGATGGAGAATCCATTGAGGGCACAAATATCGGCCTCGAAGGAGTTGATCCGACCCCTGCGCTGCTTGCGTGGACAGAGGCGACCAAGACGGAACTAGAGGAAGTCAAGAGACGCCGCGAAGCACAAATTCAGGCCATGTATGACCAGTTGGAAGCCTTGTGGAAGCGGTTAGGAGTTCCAGAAGAGGCCATGGACGAGTTTGTGGATGAACACCGTGGCAGCACTGAGGACACTATCAGCGCATATGAAGAAGAACTGGAGAGGATGCTCGAGCTCAAGCGAGAAAAGATGGGTACTTTCATTGAAAACGCTCGAAATGAGATCATCAAGCTCTGGGACGATCTCATGGTTGGGGAGGAAGAACGAGAGGATTTCGCGCCGTTCGCTGATGGTTTGTGTTCCACCATTGTAAATGTTTAAATGACCCTGATGGTAGTTTCTAGATGAACACACGGAAGAGCTTCTTGCGCTACACGAGGACGAAATCGTCCGGCTGAAGGAGGAACGAAAGTTGAAGGGTTCTCTCCTCATCGGCGTCAAGAAGTACTTTGATATCCTGGAGGATGAAAAGGAACTCGCCGCTTCTGCGTCTGACCAATCCCGACTACTGGGTAGAGGTCCTCGTGATCCTGGTCGTCTCTTGCGAGAGGAGAAAATGAGGAAACGTGTCACCAAGGAAAAACCAAGGGTAATTCCACGTTTGTGCTGCCGCCCTTAACCTATCTCTGACCTTGGTCTCGATAGTTGGAGCAAGAGCTCATGGTTTCAATACCAAGATGGGAGGCCGAACACGATAGGGTGTTTATCGTGAACGGGGAGAGCATTCTCCAAACTTTGAGGGATATCTTACCCGAAGTGGTGGACAAGGAGAACCAAGGCAGCAAGAAAGGTCGTGCAGGACCTTCCCAGCCCAAGCAACGGGCAACCACCCCCTTCTCCGAAAACGCCAACCACCACAACTATGTGCCTACTTCATCCATGAATGGTAAGGGGGTCGTTACACCTGCTGTACGACCTGCCCCATCCTCAATAACCCATTCAGCACCGAACAAACGGCAACGTCTTGGAGATCCTGATGCTGTTCCTCCTATGACTGTGACGCGTTCAACGAGCAAAGGTCCGCCTCCTTCTAATCCCCGGACCGCGGCGCGAAGTAAGACCCCAGTGTCTTCATTACCACGCCCAGTCGCTGCTCCTAAACCTGGAACCCAACACCATGCACTAGGTCATGGACGTGTCCCCTCGACACGACAACAAGCGCCGCCATCCAGACTTGGTTCGTCAACGCGGTCCACCAGTTCTTCTCTGCATTCCTCAAGAAGCGGCGGCGTTAGAGTGCGACGGGAGAGTTTTAAGCCAAGACCCAGTGCAGACGGGGACTGGGCTGGTGCTGCTGGACGGTGGAGAACGAATGCGGTGGTAAGGGAGGAGGAAGAAGTGTACTGAGTTTTTATTGAATTATATGACGACCCTACATTCGCTTTCCTCATGCTTTCCTCTGTTTTTCTATGCGGTCCTCTCCAGTGTAACACCTGTATACTACATATAAGATGGCTTAGAATAACCTATGCCGCTGCGCTGAGCGCCAATACCCTCCCGCACCCTTGTGATCGTAGGCGATCGTCGGAACATTGTCATTCCTCACTCGCACGCGTCGCGTCGAATTACCGACTAGTATCCACTGCCGTCCCCTCTTTGTTGTCGCTCACCCTCGCACAACGACCTAAAACATGCCATTGCCACATGACCTCTGCTCTCTCGTTCAAAACGCCTTCCGAGCGCGACACAAACGTATCGCTGTAGACCACACCACCCAGAACCTCGGCATCCTTTCCATCCTCCTGCGAACCGGTTTCATTAGCTCCCTTACACGCGGGACCATCGATGGACCTTCTCCGGAAGCCTTCCATACAGTAGGAGAGGCACAGAAACGGATATGGGCCGAGTTAAAATACCGTGAGGACAGACCGGTCCTCAGCTCCATGTCGCTCGTCTCGAAACCGAGTCGGAGGGTGTTCATGGAAACCTCTGAAATCAGGCGGATTTGTTCGGGGCGGCGGGCGCAAACTATCAAACCTTTGGGCCTGGGAGAGATCGCTGTCGTGCAGACGAAGAGCAAGGAGCACGAGTGGTTGGAAGCGAGAGAGGCACTGCAGATGAGGTTGGATGGAGAGGTAGTGTGTAGAGCTCAATAAACCTAACGAAATCTCTCCCAACCGTAAGCGTCCGTCATTCTCCCTGGAGCATTGGTTCTGAGGCATTATTGAAAAGCTAGCTAGGGGATACAACTACAAAAACCTTATACACTAATTCCGACACGGAAGATGTTGATCCACTCGTTCCCATTCTTTCTGTTCAGAGTACAACATTTAATGAAGACATAATTCAGGAATACAAGGTCGGAGACGAGGATGAGCAGACTACTGTATGGCCATTAAGCTGCCGACGAAGGTCATAATCTATGCGCCTTTTCAGCAAGGAAATTCATTGCAACGGTGGGACAATGCTTACCAAACGGGGTCGGATATCAACAATATCTTCTGGGACGAGGAAAATAACGGCATTGAGTTTCCTAGCGATGGAAATGGCAAGTTTTGCTGCAAAGAAACATTGAGTCCTCAGGGGATCTGTGGTGAGTTGAGCAGCATACCATTCTGTCGTCGCGACTCGTAATCCCCTGTAGCACTGACGTTGATGATCAATGTGGGGTCGACAATACCCGGTCGCAACGCCTCCAGTAAGTCGAGGAAGAAGATGGCAGTTGTTAGTGACGAATCCTTGAAGGATCGGATGGCCCTCGCTGTGGGCTTCGTTTTCTGAACGGTGGTGTTTGCCCACTTCAGGATCTCTTGGTCGCTGACTGGTCTGCCCTGACCACCCTTGGACAGAGATTGGAGAGTCTTGGTGATGCTCATCCTCATCAGCTGCCACACGAGGCCGAGAACCAGCGTTTTGCTGCCGTCCACGATATCTGCGCCCTGGATACCAACCAGATGCATGCCGTTTTGTCTGCCGAGCTCGACCGAATAGTTGCAGTTTTCGACACGCTTAAACCGGGAGAGTGTGGACTGGTTCGGGGTGACGCCGATATCTTCCTCTCCATCCTCCCCCTCGACAGGTTCAACGTAGGGCTTGACTCCGCCTTCCTTGGGCTTGGCGACTCTCCTCCACACCACGGATCCCGGAGCAATCTTATCAAACGCTTGGATGATGATCAGGCCGTCCTTCAAGTCGTTGAACAGGTTGAATACCGCGGGTTCGACGCCAAGGGAATTGAGCCAGAGAGTGAACACACGAGCTTCGCGTTCGCCTTCGGCATCAAAGTCCTCGACAACGCCATAGTCCTTGGCTTCTTGCTCATCCAAAGGCTCGAGGCCTGGATGGGTATTGAATAAGTTGGCGACAAAGGCGAGATTGAGGCGTGGGTTTCCAGCAAGCAATGAGGCTGGCGTCAGGTACTTCCGACAGCCGATATTCCCGGCATTCGTAAGCACCTGTTCAGCGCGCGCGCGGAGATCCGGTGTCTTGAGTGGGGCGAGGGAACACTGATCAGGTTTGAGTTGATTGAGAAGAACGGTGTAGTTCTCTCCGTCCTTTACGTCCTTGCTGAAGTTATTGACCCTAGGTGATGTACGATTCAGAGAATTGCAAAGCCTCTCGTTTTAGGGTTAGATACCTCCTTTTCCATCCTGCAGCTTTCAGATGATAATTGAACCACCGCAGAAGAATCTGATCTGGAGTGAGCCGCAACAAATCCTCGATGGTCTCTCCTTCTTCACAGAGTCGGTAAAGTTCGGGATGGAGTTTAATGTCGACCTGGCTGAGTAATCCACGTCGGATAATCTGCCAGATGAGGCCAAGGATGAGATGTTCTCGGCCTTCCTGGAGATCTTGGGAACCGATGTTGACCACGGAACATCCGATAGCCTTTGCAGACGAGATAACAATGTTGTTGTTCTCGGTCATCTGGAAGGCGTTGATTTGTTTGCGGGGTCCGGGCTTGTTCAAAACACGCATATCAATCGTATCCGGGACTGAATCGTTGATGAGTTTACAAAGGATCAAGCCGTCACGACATTCGTCGAAGAGTTGCATGGTGTTTGTGGGGATCGGAAGTCTGCGACCTATATCCTCGTCGCCTTCGAGGACAGAGTTGATGTGATTCGTGAACTCGGATCGTTCGTCCTCGTTAATCGTATGGCTGACGTTGGCATTCGAACCCTGAACGGTGACTTTGCCTGCCTTGGTCGCCAGACCGCTGGCAGAAGTCTTCATTTTGGCATGGAGCTGCGGATCGCTCGTTAGTGTTCTGTCGGAGAGCGCACAACTCGGTGGACTCTAGTACCTCGACCCAATCCTCGAGTTCGACCTTGCCGCTTGCATCGACACTGACGTGCTTTAGGGTCTCACGGGCGAGATCATAGTTGGCACCGCTAGATTGAATAGATTGGAGGACCTTAGCCTTATCGACGCGACCAGGCTCGTTGGTGTCTATCGCACTGTGGAGGATTATCAGTACCAGTCGAGGCTAGATAAAGTGCCGCCCCTCTGACTTACTTGAAGCGATTAATGAGATTAAACATCTCATCCTGTGATATTTCAGGATGTTTTTTCTGTAAACGGATCGCTTGCATTTGCGTGAAACGAGTGCGGGCGGGGAGATGAGATGCGGTGACTTGGAAACGTTGTGATCAGTGGCGACCGGCTTGCCGCTTATATCCCCCCCACGATCCTGAAGCGCAGCAGAAGTGGCTACGTCGATCACAGTCATCATCGTGGTCCTGTCAACCACTGCGGTAGACTGCGCGCTCAGTCGTCTCTGTGAACGACAGATGAAATCTCTGCCTCGAAGGTCGCCGCTGAACGTACCGTTTTGGGGGGTTACCTGGGTATACTATATTCCCTACGGCGTGGCGCGCCATTCGGGATGCGGAGTTGTGTCATAGAAACTTCTTGCGGCAACCATCAGCTCACCCGATCGACACTGGGGTGCTTCTGACAGGTGTAAGCAGATACCTGTCTCGTCTAATTATCGCTTCTAGCGAGTCGGGACATGGGAAGAAGGCTCAACCCCCCACCCCGTACAACGGGAGCGAGGCCTCCCTCCATCTCAGTGGGGAGTCTATGCCTATGAACTCCCCTCGCACGCCACTCTACGAAGCCCCTTTGTAAGAACATGCATTGAAATACAAGCATGGGCGCCGCGGAACAAATGCCCTGGGCGGGATCCCGCCAGGAAGGTCACGACCCTGACATGGTGACAGTCCTCGTCGCCTATATAAAAGCTGCCTCACACGACTCGCTTCCACACAAACTTCCTCTTCTACACCGCCACGATCCCCTCTAGCCGTCTAGTACGAGCATCATGGTGGCCCAAAATCCCCTCTTCCAGGGCTCTCTTTCGTGGAAGAAGCTCCAAGCTACTGTTATCAATGACATCTGGCCGGAGCTCCTCTTCTTCACCCTCGTTGCGACGAGTAAGAATACCCACCTACCCTCTGGCATCTCTAACATTATTTCGTAGTGGTCGCGTCCGTCGACATTTTAACTACCGCCTCATTGAGCATCCCAGACAAGCTGCTGACCGTGTTGGGTACGGTGTTGGGTTTGGTTATCTCTTTCCGAACTACATCCGCCTACGAGAGGTAGCTCTTCTTTCTCCGATGCCAGGATCACATTCTCAAGACCTGTTCAGGTTCTCTGAGGGCCGCAGGCTCTGGGCCAGTGTCATGGTGCTCTCCCGCAACGCCTCGCAATTGGTATATCAGACGTTCGTTTACTGGCTTGCCTCGTCACTCACCCTTCTCAGATCTGGATGCACGTCCCTAACGAACGCCCACACAAGACTGATCCCGCACTCTCGAAGCCTGCACTTTACGGTATAGTTGAAAAGAAATCGATGATCAACCTCGTGAGTCGTACGAGTTGTTTGGTGATGGTGGTTAAACTGACCCCGGTTTAGCTCCAAGGGATTGCTGTTTCGTTGAAGGTTCGAGTCTCATCATTTGTCCTTGACTTCTATTCACTTCCTCAACAGCACATGCTTCGTGCCGAAACTGGTGTCTATTATGAGGATCTCTACCCTCTTGTCTGCGTCCTACCTCGATATGCGTACAACACCGATGGGTCGAAGCCTAACGATCTTCTTCCCATGTGGCAAGCATCGCTGGCCGGTAAGCGTTCGGAGTGGAAGCCCCCCACGCTCAAGAAGTCGGCAACTACCCTCTCCGTCGCCGTTAGCCTGGATGAGGTTGAGAAACAGGGTTGGCACAGCTCCAGCAGATTCAGGGGTGGATTCGACCCGGAGAAGGTTCTGCCAACGGTGTACAGTGACATTCCACTGCGACCTTCCCGCGACCCACCCGCCGAGGACTTCTTCACTTACTTCCCTATCTTCCGCCCATTTAAGCGTCTCGGGAAGGTTTTCTCTCGCACCCGCGAGGTCCACGACGACGACGGTGACTATGAGATTGACACTGCTGAAAGGCATAGGAAGGGGACAGCACCGAGCGATTCCAACGTTCCCCTCGAAATCATGATGTATCTCAACGCTTACAACGCTTTCCTGTTGAAGAACGGCTTCCTTCCTCCTCCCGCTGCGACTGCTTTTACCAACACGCTCGGCGCCCTTCACGACGCGATCTCTGGCCTTGACCGTATTCGTACCACCCCGCTCCCGTTCGCTTACCAGGCCCACTTGAGGATGTCTTTGTGGTAAGGTGCTCGAAACTCATTCGCATCGACGTAGTGGTGATTTGTTATCCCTAGGTTATACTTGTTCTTCTTGCCCTTCCAGATTTTCGGGACGTTCGGGTGGATCACCATCCCGTAAGTTCTCGTTGCTCCAATTTTGTGTGAAGTGTACTCAACAGGTCGGTTACAGTGCCACAACGTTCGCTTCGTTCCTGTTGCTCGGATTCTTGGAGATCGGGCAAGAGATGTACGTGTTCATTTTTGCTCGATTATCCTTGTCAATATTGATGACGGTCCCAGCGAGAACCCGTTCAACTACGATCTCAATGACTTGGACCTTGACGGTTTCTGTCACACGCTTCAACGTGATCTACATGAGATCACTGCTGTAAGTCTTTTGGCTGGTCGCAAGTCGATTTTGCTCACTTTTACCCGCGCACCCCGCAGCATCCTGCCCCCCTCGTCCCTGACGATTATATCTTCACGACCTGGAATCAACCATTCGCCCCCTCTGACAGGAGATCTGCAGAAGAAATCATGAATGATAAGCTTCACCCTTATCATGGCGATTCTGGGAAGGAGAATATCAGGCAAACTTTGTTGCACAACTGGAAGATGGTTGACACTGAAACAAGGAAGCGTTGACCTGCTTGACCCTAAACAGATTTTGGACTGCTGAGGTTTTCTCGAATACGACTGTGCCTCCTGCGTTATTTATCATTCAATAATAATCACATTCCTTTTTGACCATCGGAGGCGAATCTGCATGTTCGGTTCGTCCTCAGATCTAGACTTCAGACGGTGGCGCCCGCGATGCCCGGCGTCTGGGAAGGTTGCAAGTGAGAGACCGCTGTGACAATCGATATCACCCCACCCACTGGTTCTATTTTTTAGTCGTTAAGTCGCGCCGCCCCTGCTGGGAAGTCGGTCACTAGTCATCTTTATGTTGCGGATGTTGGTGAGTGCGATATCCTGAGCGAGCGGTGCCGTGTTACATGTAGTGATTGACGTTGCTGAAACAGGCTCAACGGCGATGTCGGATGCGCCCAGCATCTGACAATCGAAATCGATGGGACGCCATTCGCAAACGGGTTAGTAAGGATCAGCATCTCCAAGATTCGTGCCATGCAGCATCCTCGAGCTGGCATCTCAATGGTTTACGGAAGGTACTAGGAGACGTGATCACCAAACGACAGGCGGGACGACTAGTGCGACAGCATGAGTGACATCGATATTTATTTAAAGAATCGCGTCCAGTGTTTCAAGTTCCCCTCCTATCTTCTGTTGTCTCGCGGTCCCGGTTCACGATGGCGAAAAACACTATCTTCTCGGGTAGGCTCACAACAAAGAAACTCAGATCCACAGTCATCAACGATGTATGGCCCGAGTTACTCTTCTTCACTCTGGTTGCAACGAGTGAGTAGCCTTTTTATCATCCACGTCTTTGCGAGTTTGTGAGTTGAGCGGTCTTGTTGACCCCAGTTGTGGCGCTTGTGGATCGGTTCACGAATGTCAAACTCGCTTTCAACAACCAGCTTTTGACTGTACTCGGTGTTGTCCTTGGTTTGGTTATATCTTTCAGGACATCTTCTGCTTACGAGCGGTGAGTAGATCCAAGAATATCATATCCCCTGTCACCGGTTGATCCTGGCGCTTGGTTGCAGGTATAGCGAAGGTCGCAGGCTGTGGGGCTCAGTCTGCTTCCTTTGTCGAAACATCGCTCAGCTCGTGCGTATCCGGATGCTGAACCATCTGAGTGATATTGAGTCAGCGCACAGATTTGGACCCAAGTTCCCGCCGAGCGGCCTAATGCCGACAAACCCGAGCTTGCGGTCCCGGTGCTGAACGGGACCATCGAGAAAAAGTCGATGATCAACCTAGTACGACACACATTTTCGGGTCGCACGTAACAGAAGCACTGATTCTGTCCAGCTCCAGGCCGTGGCCGTGGCCCTCAAGGTGTGTCATCGCATTGTTCACGTCCGATGTGAACCGAGACTGAAGGTTCATAAAAGCACATGCTTCGCAACGAGGCGGGAATTTACTACGAAGATCTCTACCCCCTCATCACCTTCCTTCCTCGCTATGCGTATGAATCCGATGGGACCGATGCTAATGACCTTTTGCCCTTGTGGCAGGCGTCTCACAACAAAAACGTTGCACCGCTAAAACGAGTAGAGACCCGCACACCGTCGCGTTCGACCTCGTTGGACGATGTGGACAAGAGGACATGGTCCATGTCGTACCGTCCCCGAGGCTACCACGAGTTTGATCCAGAGAAGGTGCTTCCTGTCGTGTACACTGACCACCCGTTGCGTGCATCTCGGTTACCACCAGACACGGGCTTTTTCGACTATTTCCCCATCTTGCGACCAATAAAACGGATCCCCAAAATGTTCAAGCCAAAGAAAGTCGAGGCTCATGAGGAAGAAGGGTTTATCGAAACCCGCTCACCCGAAGGGAGGAGGTACCTCGGTCGCAAAAAGGGGGTGGAACCGATTGATTCGAACGTACCACTCCAGATCATGTTGCATATCAGCAGCTATAATGCTTTCCTACTGAAAAATAACCTCATCACATCACCAGCGGGCTCCGCGTTGACGAACTCCGTCGGTGCCCTGGGAGACGCCATCGCGGGCCTCCACCGAATCAAGTCCACACCTCTCCCGTTTGCCTACCAGGCACACTTGCGGATGACGCTATGGTACGAGGTCCCATCTCTTCTGTTTCCTTGCAAGCCCGCTTAGATGAAACTCCTGCTACAGGCTTTATCTCTTCTTCCTTCCTGTATGTTCCTGATCACCAGGTGGTTATATAGTTGCTGTTTGCTTACTCTGGTATCCTAGTTCCAAATCTTGACCATGATGGGCTTTGTGACCATCCCGTGAGTTTGGCTCCGTAGCGTTGACGTCAAGATACTAACTCAAGTCAAATAGTGCTACAACGTTTGCATCGTTCCTTTTGCTTGGCTTCCTTGAAATCGGTCAGGAAATGTGAGACCGTTCCCGACACGACGAACCTAGAACAGGCGGAATTGACGAATTTACAGCGAAGACCCTTTCAACTATGATCTGAATGATTTAGGTACGTAATATATTCGTCGGTCGTCTGACTTGTATTTACCATGGTGGTCGCAGATCTCGACGGCTTCTGCTTCGCTCTCCAACGTGATCTACATGAGATTACAGCTGTGCGTATCGCGCGTGTCTCCAAGGTCTGGACCTAACCTTCACCCGCAGCACCCCAATTTCGCGCCGTCCGAGTACTGTTACAGCAGTTGGAACCAGCCGTTTGCCCCCAGTGATCGGAGGACGGCGGAGGAGATGATTCGCGACACGAAACACGAATATCATAACAAAGATACTGGACTGGACAAGATCAGAAAGACATTGCTACACAGCTGGCGCCAGGTCGACCAGGAGACCAGGGTCTGAAGGTGGGATACCTGAGGCCTGATCAACACGTGCTACGGCCTTTATCTACTATTTACGACGATACTCACCGCAGAAAATGTACAGTACACGCCCTGGCGGACGAAAGGATCAGGATTTTCCATGTAGTTTTTACTTTCTAACACGCAAATAAATTGGGGTCGAGGCCAGAGCCATTGTTTTGCCTCGAACCTGCCCATTGCGGCCGATTTAGCAGACACGCGTGTCAGACCATGAGGCCGGTTTCGCATCCATATTCCACCCTCCGTCACTCGGCCTATTTTCCTCCAAAAGCCCTGCCAATAAGCTAGGGCTTCTGCATGCCGTGCTCCCACTCTGTCTCATCCCCCACTTTTCTCTCTCGCTCTCTCGCCTGTTAGTGGTTCGGGGTTATCTCGTGCTATTAGTTCCGTTATCCGCTGGGTTTATGACCTGACCATCTCCCCCGCATCGCGTATGGCAACTCTCACCGACACAATCGATATCCAACCTACAACCCCGATTCCCGATTTCGAACCTGAGGAAGAATGGAAGGCCGGCCTTAGGCAACACATCGAGGACACTCTCAAGCCCGCCGCAGAGAAACTCAAGCGAGAGTTTAACGAGAAGCTCAAGGGTCTTTCTCCGCCCGAGGTCCCCAAATTTCAAACCGACTACGATAGCGCTATGGCTGAACTGCGTCGCACCGCGAACGAGCAGTATCGTCAGCTGCTGGAACGCGAGCGTCAAGAACGACGGTGGTCTGCTGGGGAGAAAGTCGATGATAAGTGGTCCGAGATCTTGATGAAGGAACAGCAGGCTCTCTTGGACATGTACAAGAAGGGTGCTACTACAAAGGCCAACCACCCCGAGGGCACTCGAGACGAGGAGCGTAACCAGCCCCCACCGTCAGCCAAGGTGCCTGATCGGGCATCCCTCCCCCCAGAGTCCATTGCTAAAGACCGTACGTAACGTTATCCAAGGCTTCTTCTACTCTATCTCATCCCACGACCATCCCAGGGATGCGGAAGCCGTCAAACATTCTTACAGAATCCATACCTGAAGATTCCCCACCGGCACGACCGACCCTGGAGGACCGAGATCCACGACCTTATGCTAGCACCGGAAGTTGGTCGCGACGAAGTAATGGCCGCGATCGGTCAGCCAGCTTTGGATCTCCTCCACGACCTACCCCAGAGATATGGAAACCGTCCCCGAACGAAAGCACCTCTTCTCGTACTCTCGCTCATGCCACCGGAGGGATGACGAAAAGTCGACGAGATAGCAGTGCTAGCATCGGCACCACTTCATCGTTTCCTGCGACTATTCCTGAAGACACTTCTCTCGGTGCTGATAAGGACCAGGACAGCGAGAAACTATGGAGTGGTATTCATCGATCCCGACAGAAGACTCGAAAAAGTTCTGCCAGTATGGATGACCGTGTCGCCATTGCCCAGCTCTTTCCTGACTTCAAGCGCGACGAGTCCGCCATCACCACCTCCCCTCTGACTCCCGATTCTCCGTACGGTATCGCTCGTCATCCCTCATACACGATATCTCCCGGTCGCCCGATCGTGAACAGTAGACGCTCGTTCACCGATGAGCCGCGTCAGCCTTCTCGGTGGTATCCTCCACCTCAGACCTCGGACCCAAGGCCCATCAAATCCAAATCGTCATTCCCGGCTGAGGATGACGGGGGTTTCCCCTTCCAATCATCAAGCCCTGGTTCCGGTCCCTGGAATCCTAGATCTTCTCTAGAGGAAACCACTCCCGTATACCCAACCTCCTCCCCCCAGGACGACTACCGTCCCTGGAAAGCGCCTCCTTCCAAGCCGGCTTCAATTCGCTCGCGTTCATCCATAAACTCGCTCCGATTTCGCTCTCCCATGACCCACCCACCTCCCAAACACTATCCTGACGATGAAGAGTCCATATCCGATACCGAGGACGATTCCGAAGAGGATTGGAAGCAGAAACTCGAGGCTGAATTCTCCCGGCGAGAGAGCAATGCGAAACAGATGGAAGAAGAGGTCATGAAGCGGAGAGAGGAGGCTCGCAGGAAGGAGGCTGAGCTGAAAGTCAAGGAGGCGGAAACCAAGCGGAGAGAAGAGGAGCTGAAACGCAAGGAAGAGGAGGCGAGGGAAGAGGCTCGACGGAAGGACGAAGAACTGCGGCAGAAGGAGGAGGAGTTGGTTCGCAAGGAGGAGGAGGCTCGACGGAAGGAGGAAGAGGTCCTCGCGAAGGAGGAGCAAGTCATGTTGAAGGAGGAGGAAGCGAGGCGGTTGGCCGAAGACGCGGATAAACGGGAGGAGGAGGCGAGATTGATGGAGGAAGAGGCACGTCGGAAGGAGGAGGACGCCAGGCAGAGGGAACGTGAAGCCAAGAAACGCGCGGACGAGGCCAAAAGGAAAGAGGAGGAAGCTCGGCGAAAGGAAGAAGCGGCTCGGCTTCGTGAGGAAGACGCGAGGAAGAAGGTGGAGGAAGCTCGCAAGAGAGAGGCAGAACTTAGGAAGAAGGAGCGAGAGGCCAAGCGACTGGAAGAGGACGCCAAGCGGAAGGAGGAAGGAGCAAGGCAGATAGAGGAGGAGGCTCGCAAGAAGGAGGAAGAACTCGAAAGGAAGGAGGACGAGATGAGGCAGTTGTCCGAGCTCGTTGAGCAGAAGGAGGAAGACGCTAGGCGGAAGGAGGAGGAAGCTGGGAAGAAGGAGGAAGAGGCTCGGCGTAAGGAGGACGACATCCGCAAACGTGAACGCGAAATTCGCAGGAAGGAGGACGTCCTGAAACGGCGCGAGAAGGAGCTCCAGGATCGCGAGGTTTCACTCCGAACTCGTGAGCAACAGGAGGAAGAGGACCGCCTTGTCAAGCAAGAGGCTGCCGACTCAGATGCTCGCCAGGTCACCACGAAGGAGGAGGAAATCAAACAGAAGGAGGAGGAGCTCGAGAAGCGGGAAGCTGAATTGGAGAGGCGAGAGGCCGAGATGAGGGCGAAGGAGGAGGAGAATCTCCAACAAGAGGAGGCCGACCGCCTCGCCCGTGAGGAGGAGGAGAGGCTGGTGAAGGAGGAAGAAGAAGAACGTGCTCGGGAGGAAGAGGAACGTCTTGCTCAAGAAGCCGAGCGTTTGGACAAGCTCGAGGCTGAACGGTTAGCCAGGGAAGAGGCTGACCGCCTTGCAAGAGAGGAGACCGAACGCCAGAAGAGGGAGCAACGACGTCTGGAGAGGGAAGCCGCTGACAGAAGAAGAGAAGAGAACGTCAGACTGGAGCAGGAGCGGGAGGAAGCTAAGCGGAAGGAGCGCGAAGAGAAGCGGAAAGAGGCCGAACGGAAGCAGAAGGAGGCAGCAGCACGTCAGCGGGGGGAGAGTGATCGCAAGAAGCGAGAGGAGGAGGCCGAGTACAAGAGGAGGGAGGAGGAGAGGCTGAAGACTGAACAACTTGAAGCGGATCGCCTAGAGGCGCTCAGATTGCAGGAGGAATGGCGGCAGGAAGACCTCCGCGCCAGGAACGAAGAGGTTCGTCGGACTCAAACTGATATCCGCAACGCTGAGGCCAAGCTCAAGGAGGTTCAGCGTAAAGACGAGGCGAGGCGCAACGAGTCTGGGGTATCCGAGTCTCGGTTCATGGAGGAACAGCGCAAACTCGAAGCTCAGCGGCAACGATGGAAGGTATCTGACGATCCCCGGCGCCGAACGGAATCAGCTGCGTCTTACATGTCCACGTCTTCCACAAAGCCTCCTCTATCTGAATCACCGACGAAATCTAATGCGGCTTGGACTTCTGCTTCGAGCCAATGGTCTTCCCCTAATGCATCTACTCGTCCCACTTCCACAGCTAGCTCTCAGGGACCTATCCCCGTCCGCACCCCGACTATGTCAACTTCTGCTGGCCGCTCATCCAGTGGTGGTTGGTCCACCAATGGGGCCCCACCCTCGGGAACTTCTCCCTACCAAACTACGTCGGTTTCCCCCGAGGAGTGGGAGAAGCGTCAACAGGAGCACGCCAGGAAGCAGCAGGAACAGTTCCGTCGTGAACAGGAACGCAAGGAACGAGAGCGTCAGGCCAGGACCTCGAAGACGCTAAGCGAGAAGGAGATCGTCGGGCTATTTGCCGAGCACGATCGACAGTGGACGAGGCTGAAGACGCTGGACGACCTTGGGTGGGACAGTTTTCCCTGGCCGATGTTCAAGAAGCCGACTGAGCCGGAGGAGCTGACGAGCGTTTCTATTGGTGCCTACGTTCTTTCTCCCCATCACCCGACTGATAAGTCGAAAGCGGCAAGGGACCGGGTAAAGGACCACATAAAGAAGTGGCATCCCGACAGATTCGAGACGAAGCTGTTACGGAAAGTTCGTGAGGAGGAGCGGGAGAAAGTGCGCGAGGGGGCAGGGTTGGTGGCTCGGAACCTGAATGAGATGCTGACACGGTCGAACATCCTGGACGTATTCTCTTGACTGCGGTACGTATATAACTGGCAGATGATTGTTTTTTGGTTTCAGGTCTGACGCTCATTTCAGGCATCGGGTTTTGTATCATGTATGATATGCTGTACTTAAGTACCATCGGGACCGACATTCGCACATGCACGCATGCATCAACAATCTTGTAGGACCATCTTTCGCATTTAACGCAATAGTCTCAGTATATCTATACATCATATGTCGAGGATTGTATGACGGAATGTGTATTGTATCGCAACGGGGTCGGATGGATCAAACACGCGTTGTGCTCGTGTCTGGGTCGTCACGCGTCATAGGAGAGGAGGATCCGCTGGTTTCGGATGGAGAGAGGAATCCAAAAACGTCAAAGTGGACCCGACGGATTTCGACGATGCTCTTTTTCGCCTCGCTTCAAATTTTCATTTTTGTTATTTGTCCGCAAGTGGCAGCTGGGCAGAAACCCTCGACAGTTTTGTGTATTGTTACCTCCCGACGGCTGAAACTCGGCGTTTCGACCGCTATTGCTCTGACGACCCAACGGTGGCTGGATGGACAAAGGCCGAGAGGAATGCCGGTCTCTATATCTTTTTTTTATTTTTACGAGGCAGGATCCGTATATGGGATTAATCTCAGCACCTTGATCTCTACCCGTCTCTCGTCATCCCCCTTCCCTTCACGTCAACTCCCTTCCCCCCCTTCCTCCTCCTCCTCCCTCCATTCACCCGACTTTGACAATGGTCGATACCCAACGATTCGCAATCTGGCATCCACCGAGCATGCCCACCGAGGTCAAGAAGCCAGCACCCGTTCCGATTCTTCCGGAACAGCCACAGGCTCTCAACAAGAACATCGAAAATTTGGTCAAGGAATTCAAGTGGAATGACGGCCTCGGCGCGGTAAAACCCAGTCCAATTCCGACATCAAGACCACGTATCCATTCCGTCTCCTCTTACACCCGCCCAATTGTGGCACCACAACCAATCCACCTGACAACACACCTGAACAAGGCCGACGAGGACGACAGCGACTCTACCTCCACCTCTGAGGAAGAGGTCGCCAAGGTCCCCCGGGTGACGACGCGCAAATTCTCCAGCTCGAGTCCCCCGAAACCAATTCTCAGTTCCACCCTTGCGAATAACAACCTGTCCAACGGTCGCCCCAAACCGACGGAAAAGGTTTCATTCGGGTTTCCAAAGGTGGGTTGGTTCGTTATCCAATACCCCACAAGTTTTTTTTTGAACGACGGTATCCAGGAAACACCTAAAGAGAACGAAAGCAATTTATCTCGAACCCGTACGAAACCTATTGAAAAAACGACCAACCAGGGTCCGAAGGTACCTCCGTGATTCCGCTCAAACATGGAACTAGTGAGCTGATCTCGATCTAGGCGATCTCGAAACAACCAACCCCTCCGAGTGTCCAATTCCCGGAGCAGCCCAAGCAGGCCCCTGGTCTCAAGAAACCCGTGGGTGTAACGGAGGCCAAAAAGGACCTTGCTCCTGAACCAGTACGTCGATCACTGCTCCAGAGGCAAAGTTACTTCAACTGACTCACCCGAATTAGAAGCCGCTGGTGAAGAGCCCATCCCCGATCGAATCTAGGAGGATCACGCCCCCAGACCAGGTGAGCTTAGATTTCAAAGTATCCGGTCGAAGGTTGAGCCTCATCTTTTCCGCAGAAGATTTCTGCCCAGCGGATCCAAGAAACCCCGAAACCAATCTCTGCCCCAGCTGCGACTCTAACTTACCCACAAATAAGCCGTCAACCACTTGCGCCTGTCAACGATCAGGGATTTGTCACTTACAATAACTTCATTTCTCTCAACGCCTTCCTCATTCAGCTTCAGGACGAGGCTTTCGACAGCATCAAATTGTCCATGATGGAAACCTCCATTCGCCAGTTCCATCTGATTGCTGCCGAGGCCGATGTTCAGCTCACTCGGAAACTCTGCTCTATCAAAACGGCGAATGTCGCAGAGAAGAGAATGGCATTGATCGAAGAGCACAAGAAATCCATGGAAGCTCAGGCCAGCTCGCTATTAACGGATATGAGTGCCCTTCACGATCAATTGAAGGAGCAGCAGACCATGTCCGCACGTGGTTTGTTCGATATCTCCGTCGGTGAAGACGGCTGGGAACGACCGCTCCCTCCTTCAACTGTACCATGGAAGGCTTCGTCCCCTCCGAATCAATCCAAGTTCTCAGATTCTTGGAAGCTCGCGTCCTCGCCTCCGAAGACTGTGGATGTTCCGAAGCCCCAGTTACCTCCTCCAAAGCCCAACCCGGAGCCTGAATTGGCCATGCCATCGTTCTGGAAACCTTCTTGGGATGGCGATTTTACTGAACCTCCGACCCCTCAAGTTCCACCCATTTCCAAACTCGCCACGGTCGAAGATGTTCTCGATGAAGAAGAAGTTCCGGAACCTGCCACTCCTGCCCCGGTTCCCCCCGTCTTGAAAAATGCGAAACCAGCCCCAGTCCCCGTGCAGCAGCCCATTCCCACAAAGGTCCAGCTCCCTAGTGTCGCTGATGGGCCCACTCCGATCTGGGGTCAGCCGTGGAGGAAAGGTCAGTCTTATCTTTCGCCCGATGATTCATCACTCACGACGTGGCAATAGGAAAACCGCCAGTTTCTAACAGTTCGTCGAACCAAGCGACGAAGCCTGTTCAGGCCTCCCCTTCGTTGCCCCCCGTTGTTGAAAGGCTCCCTACTCCACCACCGGTCACTGTTCCCATCCCAGAACCTGCCCCCGTATCTGCTCCAGCTCTCTCCCCGGTACAACCCAAACCCAAGACGGCCAAACAGCTTCGAGCGGAGAGGAATCGCAAGGGTAAAACCAAGGCAGCGGCGACGGTGACCACGGATGAGGTGGTGGAAGAGCAAGAAGAAGTTTCGGTACCCCCACCTCAGCAATCCCAACTCCCGGCTTCTCAGAAGACTGGAATCGACGCGGCTATCGACAATATGGTGAACACTGGGAACTTTCAGTCAGCTCTTGACCAAATCAATTGGTGGAGGTGAAAATGGTGCACACAGTTCACCAGGTGAAGGTGTGATCTCCGGATCCTTGCCTTTGCCGTCACTCTTCACCCTTGGCGACCTTCGAGCATAGACGAAGGCGCGTACGTGATTTTTCGTGACTTATTCCTTTTCTTTTCCTCCTTTTTTTTTCGTCTTGGGTTTTGTGTTTGTACGGTATGGTGAGCGTGGAGGACCTAATTGCGTTGAGGGCGAAGGATGCATGCTCTCAGTTCCACATCATTGCCTGTACAATATTCATATTCCTGTCACTATTTCTCGCCGTGTTGTCGACGCTTTTTGCCCTTGTTTTCCCTCCCTCTCTATTTCATGCTTGCCGTTTGCTCTTACCCCCCGCTACTTTACGATTCTTCTATCCCTTTTCCTGATTCTAGAGCTGGGCCGCCGATTGCGGTGTCGAGAATAAACGGCCCAGGTTTCGCGTAGTCTTTTCTTCTCTCCCTTGTCCCATATCTATTTCATACTTTACTTGTAGGACTTTATTCTTTAGTCTATGCTACACGCCCCTTCCCCCCCATCCATCCATATCAACACCCTTCCTCGTGTTTTGCTCGAGTTCGGACTAATCTTCCGTTCGTGTATGATCTCCCCTCTCCCACTTGAACTGATTCTTGCTTTCGTCCACTCCCGGCTTCCACGTTTTCCGGTTTACAACTGTCATATCGTTTGGCATTGCTTATCGAAACACTAATACCACCCATCATATTTCCTGTGCTCTGCCTTTGTTCCTTTGTTTATCGTCTGGCGCGTGGGCAATCATGCATGTTTTCATCGGTATGAAACCCTAATACATCGAGCCTCAGGCTTTCGTTACATCACGGTACCCCTTGCTGGGTTTTTGGGGTTGTGAGAAGGCTGGGGCCGCCGAGAATTCCGTGCAATCAGCTTCCGAATATTAATTTCTGAACGCTGACTAGTCTATCTAGGTCAAGTATAGGAGCCGGAACCAAGAACTAAGAAACCCTCCGAACTACAGCTTCCGGGTGTTGACATCATGAATTATCGATTCCATAATGCAGGTGAAGGATGACATCGATATCAGGCACAGGCCAGGGATATAAGCGTATTCCCACTCCCGCCTTTGGGTGAAAAAGCCACGAGGATTCGTCGTGGTCTCGTTATCGGATAGTCAGGCTCAGTATTCCTGCCAGCCCGTGGTCCGCGGCCTCTAAAACTGATCGGCGGTGTCTTTGTTCAATTCTGTGCGGTCTCTACCTTTGGCAGATGATGTCGTCGGGCGTATCGAAAGAGGTTACATATAGCGTGCGATACGTTACCACTGCGTATACGTCAAGTACTACATAAGTACGTAGACGGTTCCAATTGTTTCTGATGAATGCATACATGCCGTACGGTGTGGTAAAGTCGCACGCTAGCGGTTAGGTCGTTTGTACCTTGGTTCAGTGCTTCTCGACCCTCACTAGCACTCGTCACCCGTGTCATCATGTGAATGGTTGCCGAGCGCCTGACTTCATGAGAGATATTGATAAGATATCTCGATGACTCGTGCCCCAACCATCCATCGATCTGGCCTTGATCACAAACGCGTCTTCACGGTCTTATCAGAACCATCAGTGATCGGTCCAAGTTTTCGATCGTATTAACAAACTTTTCTGAGGTAATTCAAGTCTGCAGGCCATCTATCAGCATCGACGTTCAGAGTTCAATGCGAGGAGGTGTGCAGCAACAGACGGAACATTTGGTTACGGTTAGAACGACTTAAGGAGCGAACGAGTGATTGAAAGGAGAGTAATTTTTTTCGGATCGAAGCACGGAAAGGAGTGAGAAATTTGTTCCAAGGTCAATCGAGCAATGGTCTACGTGAGGAATTGATTTATAAGCCGCCCACGATGGATGGGATCGGGACATTAAGGACGGAAGTCGGAATGCCAGTTGGGAGTGAAACCGAAATGTCAATTGGGAGAGAAACCGAAATGTCAGTTGGGAGAGAAGCCAAAATATCGGTTGGGAGGGAAACAGAAATATCAGTCGGGAGAGAAACAGAAATATCTCTTGGGAGTGGAACCGAAATATCAGTTGGGAGAGAAGTGTCGGCTGGGAGAGAGACCGAAATATCGGTTGGGAGTGAGACCGAAACAGCGGTTGGGAGTGAAACGGCAAGGATCGAGATATCGGTGGGAAGGGCGAGGATGGGAGAGAGCACGGAAGAAATCGAAGGGAGGCCTTGGGAGATGCTGTCGACGATGGGAGGGAGCTCAACCTGGATGAAGGAGGCGACATTGGAGGCGACGGGGAACGGCAAACCGGTGGGGAGTCCGATACTAGGGAGGCCGGTCGCGAGGACGCCAGGGAGGACACTAGAAAAGTCCCTGGGGAGAATACTAGGGAGGGCGATGGGGAGGCCACTAAGGAGGTCGGTGGGTAAGACGCTAGGCAGGGTAATGCTGGGAACACTAGGGATGGGGAGAGTGATGTCGACCAATCCAGAAAGGGTGGTGAGATCAATGGGGAGGACGGTGACAGTGCTGTTGAGGACGCTGGAAAGGGTCTCGGAGATTTGAGGGAGGATGGAAGTGAGGTCGAATCCAAGGGTGGTGCCGTTCAGTGGGGAAAGACCGAGACCCACGGAGAGGGGGGACAGCCCGTTGGTACCGACAAAGTTCACGGTGTTATTCAAGCCAGTGAGATCGTTGAGAACGGTGGGAATCAACTGCTGGAGGAGAGCAGTGGTCTCGTCGGTTACTTGGCCGCCAATGGGAAGGACAACGGTGATATTGAGAGGACCAGCAACGAGCCTCTTAATGGGTTCCACAGCTGGATAATTGGTATCTTGCCTCTTGGCTATGGATTTGTGAGCTAGTAGACGGGGCATCGAGAAAGTGGGGGACTAACGAATAACGGCAGCACCGACACCGGTGAAGAGGGACTGAGCGGCGATCGCAAGGAGCGTGAAAGTAAAGAAAGACAACATCGGGAGAGAAAGAGTGAAGGGGTTGAGAGGAAAGTAGACCAGTGAAGCTTGAGACTCGAGAGAGTTGGAGCTGGGGAGAGAGGAGCAGCAGACATCCGGATATTTATACGATTCAAGAGCAAGACCCTGAGCGCAAACACGGCGTTAGAACCAGAAAAATGAGGGCAGCGAGGACGACGAGTTGAGAGCAGAAATTTCCATAAGCCCGTAGAGCGAACAGACAAACGGGTAGATATGATTGCCAGAGGGAGCAGAAATGGATTGGAGTGACCAAAGAAGGATATTCCCACGGTTGCAACGTCTAGATGGAAGCAGCATCACATAAGCTTGTTTCCACAACTTCGGAGAGAAGAAGGAAAGGTCAGGGATTTCAGCGCCGGATCCTCATTGAGATGTAGGAGCAATACATTCTGAGAATCTTCGTTTCGTCCATTTTTAGGATGATGAATGCGAACTACGGGTCGAATTTGGACTTGGTAGAGAATCAACCTTCGGAATTGGGGAGATGTAGAGGAGGACTCGGGTCGTCGTAATCTCCGGTTTCTCCGGTCCACGGGCCATATGTACGGCTCTTTTCAGGTCTCATTCCACACCTATCCACAGTCACTTGTAGACCAACATTCCAACTCGGCGACTAACAAAAAAGCAATCGGCTTGACACACGACAATCACCGGATGGTTGATAGACGCCGAATTCGCGTCGTAAAAAAAAAACCCCCATCACAACAGTGTCAATGACGGCTGTCGGTCAGTCAGCGGCGGGGGGGGAGGGGGGGGCACGTTTCATGATTGAGTGCACCGACCTTGGATTAGCCACACGCGTGTTCTGATGGAAAACGATTGAAGGGGTGGGGATGGACAATTGAGAGCGATTCGTCTATTGTGTTATGCGATCACCCGGACTGACGCGACTGACATCTAATCGGGCCCGGGCCAAGCGTGGTCAGTCGGGCCACCACTTTTGTGTTGGCTTGCAATGATGGGTGATTTCAACTTGTAGCCGTGTTATCACCCATAAGAACACGTCCCATAAAGTGAGCACCTCAACTCTACTCCCTCCTCACCACCGCGCGACAGACCATGGCTCATCCAGTCGTCACCTTCCCCCAACCCCCTCCCACCTCGAATACCCTCACCTCTAATCAACGCCAACAGCTCCTGAAGAGTACTCGCAAACTCACAAAACTCCTTGGCAGTGCTCCTCATCTTACCGACGACGATGCACCTCTCCCAGGTGTGTACCACATACCATTTTTGTTCGATGGTCCCGAGTAAACTAATTCTTGGTAGCCCTTTACCTCGATCTCTCGAGCAAGCTCCAATCTATCTCGAGGTCTCCATCCCTTTCCCGCGCTTCCTATGAAATTCCACGTCCACCCTCCCCAGCTTCATCCATCTCCTCCGTGTCCACCACCACTTCTAAATTTCACCACAAAACCCACTTCCTCTCGCAATCTGAGAGCCACACCCCCCAAGATGCCTTAGATTCACCTTTCACTGAAAGGCGGCGTCCTCCAATCCTCCGTCTTGCCTCCCCGGGCGACGAGTTCTCGCAATCTGTCTGGACTAGTATGAAATCGGATCTCGTTCCTGGTTTCCATCCGGTCGTGGGAGACAGCCACTCCTCTCAATCCTCTCCAGTTTCTGACACTTCAGATGGTGGTTCCACCGATCACTTGTTAACTCCAATAAGCCGATCGGCATCCCCGATTACACCATCGACATCTCGTTCCTACACCCTCCCCGTACCCCGCAGGGGATCCATTCTTTCACCTCCCATCGAAACCTCCGAGCCTATCTTCAAAGTCACTTCCGAAGCAGCTACCCGTCGATTGAAGATGGAACGGATACGAAAACGCTTGGGCGAATGCGTGCCCGTTGGCGCCGTTTTCCCACACGAATCTCCGGATGACCAGGACGAAGACGGGGTTTACGTGGAGGCCGTGACGGAAAAGAAACCTGCACAGGTTAACGTTCGCATCCGCCCCAGATGGAAATCCCCCTCTACTGTTGTCGCGTTTGATGTCATTTACGAATGCCCTGACGAGCATGGGGACGAGAGCTTGGCAAACGGGTTTAGGTTGTCCTCTGGAACCCCAAAAAGTTCAGTTCCCACGGGCCTCAGGAACTCCAATACTGGGGGGAAACTTGTCAAGAGGACGAGAAGGGACCCCTGTCCCTGATGCAGAACCACCGCCTTGGCCCCTTTTTGGCCAGGTGCCTTCCGCCCCGCGTTTTCTTTGTTTTTCCGCCTCTTTGTTTCATCAGGGACTTCTTGTTCGAGTCCCGCGCCCCATTGAACACATTTTTCGAATCCTTCTTGGATAACTGCATTGTATGGTACTCGGGTACGTTTATACGCCTCTGTTGCTGTAATCACCATCCCAACTACCCCCTATTTAAATCC
>Ga0307514_10000620_pt1 | contig 65712 bp, 56 predicted proteins | sample 16_EM_MG_FD_203088 | JGI IMG/M metagenome (GOLD analysis project Ga0307514, IMG submission 203088) | Populus trichocarpa ectomycorrhiza microbial communities from riparian zone in the Pacific Northwest, United States - 16_EM | ecosystem: Host-associated > Plants > Roots > Unclassified | place...
TTGAAAAATGAAAAGATATTTCTGGTATCAAATTGTATCAATATGCCATCCAGCAATGATACTAACAACTTGTGAAATGCTACTCTAGATATCCAGATACGAATATATCATTCAGAAGTGATAATACTGTCATTATTTTAATTTGTATGTGAATTCTAGTATCAGTGAATAATGTAAGGAGAATTTTGTATCATATTTTATATATATGCTGCCAAGTAAAGATAGTAACAACTTGGTGAATATTACTTCAGCTGTTCAGATACGAATATGTTGTTCAGAACTGATACTGCAGTTGCTCATCGAATTGAAATGTTAATACTAGGCTCACCAGACAATGGAACGATGATTTTACTATCACATTGTATTTATACGGAGTGCAACAAAGATGATAACAACTTGGTAAATGTTACTTCACCTTTCCAGACAGGAATTTCTTGTTGAGAACTGAGTCCACAGTCGTTCATTCAATTTGAATGTGAATACTAGTATCAGCTGATAATGCAGAGCGAATTTGTGTATCATGTTGTATAGATATGCTGTCCGGTAACATACTAACAATTTGTTATATGTTACTTAACCTATTCAGATAAAAATATGTCTTTAAGAACTAATACTACTGTGGTTCAATTTATATGATTGTGAATACCAATATCACTGGAAAATGCCAAAAAAAATTCTATATCATATGGTATTAACATGCTGTCCAATAGAGATACTAACAACTGGGTAAATGTTACTGAACCTATCCAGACACGAATATATTGTTCAGAAGTGATACTACAGTTGTTCATTTAATTTCAATATTCATACTAGCAATAGTGGATAATGGAAAGATACTTTTGGTATCGTAGTTTACAAACAAGCTGTCCACCAAAAATACTAACAACCTGGTAAATGTTACTCCAGATATCCAGATAGAAATGAGTCATTGAGAGCTGATACTACAGTCATTCATTCAATTTGAACATGAATACTAGTATTAGTGGCGAATGCAAAATCAATTTTAGTATCATATTGTTGAAATATACTGTCCAGAAAAATACTAACTTGGTGGTAAATGTTACTCCACCTATCCAAGTACAATTAGATTATTGAGAACTGATACTTCAGTTGTTGATTTAATTTGACTGTGAATACTATTATCAGTTGATATTAATGATTTGAACCATCTCGTGATGAGTATTTGCAATAAACTGTATTGTCATTCTACTGTAACGCAGGAATGTAGCTAACTAATAGACCTGTTGGGGCTAGCAAGCAACCAAGTACGTAAGGTACCTTACCGTCTCATCACCAGTTGCACTTTTTTGTATTTTTTTGCATTTTCCTTCTCAAAATTAAAAACCACTCAACATATAATGGTATCCTTAGTGGGAGATTTTGTTATTTACTTGACTTCAGGCAAATTCTTAGAGTCCTGAATTTAGTATTTCTGCCCTATGTGGGACTATAGACACAGAGTACCAGGCTGTAAGTGGAACCATCCATGCTGGCAAGCTATATTTTTGGGTGGGGTACCACATTGTCATATTACCTGTCGTATTTTTTGAATTTTCTTTCATCTCCCACTGCCAAATATGCCATTACTCAAGAAGTAATGCTATTCTCAGTATGAAACTTTGTTAGCAGCTTCTCTTAATACTTATCTACCATGCCTTGTAATTAATTTCACTCTCTATTTCTGGATTGTTGATAAATAGTGCTAGATGAAAATGATCCTCTTTCAGATGCCAAGACATATTCCCAGGGTAGTACCACACCTTCTCTTCACCTGTCGCATTTTTTGCTATATTTATCACTTTTCACCAGTATTCTTCACAACTACTCCACAAATAATGCAATTAGGAGTCTGAACTTTGGTTATTGGCTTCTCTTCATACTTATCTTCAATCCCTTTTAATTATTTTATCTCTCTATTGTGACATTGTGGGGATATACTAATGTATGATGAAGAGTCTCATCAAGGCTGTTGAGAATTTTTAGTGTGGGTGGAGATATAGTATTAACCCCAGATAGGCAGGAGTAGTTCACACCCCTGAACTGCATCCTATGGCAGTCGGTCAGATCCCTGTACTGCATCCTATGGTAGCAGGTCAGGACCCCTGCATGTGCATCCTATGGCAGGTCAGACCTAGGTTGCCACCCCCTGCAACTGCATCCTACGGCGCGTAACGTGCATCCCACCCATAGGATGCAGTTGCAGGCTAGCTGACCTGCACTACTCCATAGACCTAGCACAACGCCATACCCTATGTTACAAGCACTTCCTACTTCCAACCCATCTCCCACCTCCATCCGCTCTAAACTCACTTACTCGAAAGTGACAATATAAGCATGAGCACCGAGGTTCCGCAACCGAGACCCGTATGTCCTCCCAAACCTGCCATCTTTCGTAAGCACTCAGGCACTAGCGGAGTAGGCCTCCGCAGGTATCATTACATCCAAGGTATCCCGCCATAAGAGCTTTCCGACCTCCTGGTATCCCCGCGCTGATGAGCGACGGGGGCCTCAGAGCGCGTGAGCTGGATGTCGTCCATGACAGAGATCGACAAGCGTTGGTAATCGAGGGTCAAAGGAAGGTGAGGGCGCCGAACTCCGCGAGGTTGAGGCCGTGAAAGAGGAAGTGGTCGCGAAACTTCTCAGCCGCGGGAGGCTTGTACGCTTTCGTCGGGTGAAAACTCCAGGAGCGCCAGGGTGGGAGCATTTCTCCAAGAGAGCCACTGAGCCATCTTCCAGGGGACATCCCAGCCGCATGTCTGAAAGTGACTTGCCATAGAGCGCGATAGATGAGATGACCGATGTATCCGCGTATCTGCAGAAAAGAAGATCAGCATCCGTCAAGGGATTGTCTCGTCCCCAGCCGCACGTTTAGTCAGTTGGCACACGAGCGTCACGGGAATGCAGGGGAGAGCAAGGGTAAAAGGTATAGTGCATAGGGCTTGTTTTCGCATCACCATCATGCTTGCTGTCACCAGCGAAACACGATAAAGTCTCGACGTCAAGCATCACGCCACGCGGCAGGCACTTTATTCAAGAAAGTATGATGATTTATATTTATATCCAACACTAGGCAAGACCCAGAATAGGCAAATGGACAACTGCACAGAGCAGAGAAGGAAATGCTGAGAAGAAAAGACAGATGGAACGTCTTACGCGAGCGGCAAGATCTCGCAGGCGAGGGTGGGGAGCTCCTCCTTCGTCATACGCTCAGCATTCGTCTGCGGCGTCGTCAGCCTCTTCGTCTGAGAAGCGTGGACCCATGCCGCATGATGAGGACTTACGAAATAGTCAGTCTCGAATGAGCAGCACCATAGTGGGATGGTCTCAATGCCTTACCATATCCGAGGACCCCATTCTCCAGAAGCGGTATCAAACGTGACCCCACCTCCTTGAGCTCTACGCGCCAATTCAGGATCTCAAAGTCGCACCAGTTGAGGAGGAAGAGTGTAAGATAGGCTGAAATTTCAAGGAGATCGTCCCAATGATTTCACCAGTCCGAACGATCCCGGTCTGGGGTAGGGCTCGGTCTGGTCTAGACTGGGATCAGTCCGGTCTGAATTGGTCTGAACTGGACTACAACACGATTTTTTGCAGTACTGGTCCAGTCTGAGGTAGGGCTCAGTCCGGGATCTGACCGGTCCGGACTGGTCCACCCCCGGACTACTGGAATCATTGGATCGTCCTCTTCGACCTTCATCGTCGACTCCACGACCCAGACGCGACGGACCGCTGGATAACGCGACATGAGCCACCGATATTTTCCGCGAGTGGTCCTTCAAGCAGACCCTCTAAACGTATTGTTAGTAGACGAACACACACGTTGAAAATGAAGACAGCATACCAGCTTGCACCGCAGCCTGAACTGCCGCAACATAAGGATTGCCACCTTTGAAGCTCGCTTCGATAGGAGGATACGCGAAGTCTACACCCGCATTAGCAGACAGCTTGGAATACTGGCAGGAATACACGAACCGGAGAAAGACGCATATGCTCCTTTCACCGCTTGAATCATCTTGTCAAGTTTGTTTGTTTTATTCATACTGTATTCACTTTAACTAGAGTATGACAGAACCCGATTTCCCCTCCGCCTCCGGGCGAGCCGGTCAAGGTGGCAGAGATCTCCGCCCATCTTGTCAAGTCGGTGACCAGCAGCATTCAACGCCCGCTCGTACAAAGTAATGCCCAAAAGTTTGGTAGCTGCGTCACCCTTGACGTAATCCATAGAGGCTGGAGCCTTGTCGAGTGTCTTAGTCTTATAGAAGCGGGTCTGATAGCCGATACCCAACATGGTCGAGCATAAGCAATCCCAGCTAGCAACCGCCGGCCGACGGTACCCGTAAAGGTTGTTGCGTTCGATAATGGAGCGACGGACTTGGACGACGGAGTTGGCACAACAGCTCTCGGGAACATCGAGCTACGCGTCAGAGGATCGTCCTTCGTCGAAACGCTGGAGACCTTCACGAGCGGGACCACTTCCAACCTCAAGAACCCGGCTCGTAGCGGTAAGAGCGCAGTCAATCGAGGTCGACGATGGTAGAGCGTGGTCCAGCGAGGGATGCACGGGCCAATTGGGAAAGCATGGCGCTGGGTAGTCGAACGACGATAGTGGAAGGCAGAGGGAAACGTGTGGGCCTAGGCAGAACAGCGAGTCAGCTGGTTCAAACACAAACAAGCCACCAGATGATCAAACCCCAGCGAGGACGAATGGGGTGATCTGCCGATAGCACTCAACGCCGTCGAAGGCAGCGTGAATCTATTAAATGCCGATGTTTGATGAAACAAGAGGGCCAATGAGCCCTACCGCGACAAAAACAGTAGCGAGCATGCTGATTTCGACTTTTCCGCAACGGATCGTCGTCGGGGACACGATGCAGATGCCGACGGAATCTGATGCCCGAATCAAAGAGGGAGAAAGAGCTGCGAGCTGCGAATGGAGAGACAGTAGAAGAAAGTAGAAGAACAACGAAGTCCGCGAAGGAGCAGCGGGAACGAGACGGCAGCGGAGGGAACGGCTTGACGACTCGATTCGCACGCGTGTGGTGGGGTCGATGTCGATGCAATGTCCGCCGGCGGGCGCGGACGACAGCGGATAGTGATGCTGTCGAGAAAGTGAGAAAGTGCAGCACAGAGGAGGGGAGGAGGGAAGGAGGGAAGGAGGCAAGGAGGGACGGAGACGGAGCTATCAAGAGGTGCCCCACGAAGCTCGGTCCACCAAAAAAACCTTGGCGTGTGTGATTCTCGTTTATGTCACCCCGCTCATGCTCTGCGCGGCGCCCGTCGTCTAAACCCTTTTGGGAATAAGAAAACCCCGAAAAAAATATCTACTTATAGACCCATGAAGAGGCCCATGAAACTTCATGCCGCTGACCTCTCAACTAGTTCTGCATAAAGTCCACAGGTTCGTTCAATCTATCCCTCCAGTCTCCATTATCTTCTTCCACAATCTCACCGGGTGTCCTTAACCCAACTCCCATTGTCCAAACGAAATCGAATAAGTGTTCTTCCTTTTTACCATCCCCCAGTATCCGCCTGATAGATTTGTTCCTCCACTTTGTCGATCGTGCCCAGGCTTGTATCTGCCACTCTAGCAGCAGGTGTTCAAGGGTTCAAGGTATGGGGGACGCTCCTAGTCCCCCTGGCCTTCGGTGTGCAATTAAGCATACGACCAGACAGTGCTTTCGCACTCCCCATGTGGTAATCGTCCTTAGGACTACCACGCCCAGTACCCATCACTCGGACGGTAGGAATTGTCCATGTGCGTTGGTTCTTTCACCCACCGGATGGCGTCCCTGACCATGACTTCTTCGGGGGCGTATAGCTGGCAGTAGGTGAGTCTCTCCCCAGTCTAGGACCGAGGTGACTACTTCCTAAAAACGAGCATATACTCATCCGTGATCAGGTGAGGTTCACAACTCCCCTTTTCGCATTGCCTTTGTTCAGTAATATTGATGTCCCCATTCGGTTACTGCTTTTCGTTGTTAGCACCTTAAGCCCCGGCATACTGTACTTAGAAGAGGTGAGTCTCCTTCTCCAGCAAAAAAAACCCCCCCTTGGCGTGCGCAACCGCAACAGAACTTCATCACTCTCACGAGCATCACCGACTTGTGTCCAAACAATTCATATCAAGAATAGCAGGCATCTTTGTCGGTCCTTCAGGCGGTTCGCACCGCGTGATGTATGATGATGCACTTTTCGCAGGCGGAGTAATCATTTCCTTCCAGAATGAACGGTGGAATCCCGGTTCACCATCTTCAGAGATATGGAATCTTCAGCATGTATTGCTCCATTAAGGAGCTAGCTTGGTACATCAGAAGACCATGGACGTCACAGGATTCTAAGTTCGCTCAAAGGGGGACGATAGAATGGCGCGGAGCAGCATAGCTTGCTACGGAAATGCGGAGAACTCTGGCGATTCTTATTTACGACTCACGTTCGTCTCATGGTCCCAAATTCATTCTTCGCTTATGTACAGTGGGTCGGTTATGAGAAACCGAGATTGATTCTTGCAGACCTGTATGGAAGACATGGGCACATCAGAGCAGAGATCATATGCTACGCTGATCCCATTCCTTACAGTAGCACGTAGAACAACATGACGGAGAGAGTCTCATAGTCAGACATGTACAATACTATTTCTCTGGTAGCAACACTCCAAATGTAAGTACTGGATCATCAAAGTACTCCAAGTTCTAATAGATCGCTCAACATTCGTCAGGATCAATTGCTGGTGCTTACGCAGCCTGCAGTGACTACACCCTAAATCGTATTCCAAACAAATGCTGCCTCCAGGCTCGCGCTTTTGCTCCCAGAGCCCACGCTTGTTTCAACTTCCGCGTGTATGTGCCTCTCAAAACACCAACTCAACAGCATGCCTAGTCCTCCCCATCCCCATGAACATTCCAGTTCGCAGATCCATCCATGTAATATCACAGTGCCTGCTGTTCGTAACCGCGATGGGGATCGATCTAACGACAATTGTGTATTGTAGATACTGCGTGCCCGTCCAGCTTCCATTACTTTGTGTCAAGATCGCAGAAGATAGAGCCTCCGAAGTTATTCGTATACCTTCAAGTCAACCGTAAGCCAAACATCGTCCAATAATCAGTGTCATGGAACTAGTCGTAGTTTTATTGTACCCCGAGCCTGCAAACTAGCTTCTTACAGGCTCTTCCTCGTGTGTTAACATTGCGCGCTGAAGGCTCGTGCAAATACCCATGATGCTCAAGCCTAAACCGGCAGCAGCAAGTTTGGATTTGGTATTCCAAGGACGATTGGAGGACGGATGGGGTGGCAGGTGCGCTTGATGGGTTTGAAGGCGACGGGTGGGAGCAATTTGATGATTCTGCGTTGCAGGTGTTAGCCAGCCGTATATAGTTCCATAGGCCCACACACAGATATCTATGGACCGACTATGGACGACTATAGACTGTGCGTCGCGCAGGGGTCCACGGGACGCTTGTTATGAGCTGCGCGTAGCGCAATCTATAGTCGATTTGCATTTTTGCCGGTGTTAGTCGGCTAGTGCACGTGCCCAGCCCATCTTATCAACTCTTCTAGGAAATCACCCCTCACCTTCTTCTTCTCCAACTTCTCATCACCTTCAGATCTCGTATGCCAACCTCGCTCCCTCATAGAAATTCTCCGTTCAGTTTCGTTTCGTTTGACTGGCGGAGATCTTTAGTACCCTCTCTACTTGCATAGCGATTCGTGATTTTAAGAAGAAAAGCAAAAAACCTTTCCCGCACATGCATATATATACACCTGGTTTTTTTGTTGGTGCAGTTTTCAGCCCCGAAAGCTTGTCGGTCGAGGCTGAGCACTCCAAGTCGCCTATTGGTCAGATCATATGATAGGCATCAGCAAAGTGTGCAAAACAGACAGAATCGAGCGCATATTTTTAGATAATCGCGGTAATCTCCGTTAGTCGCTGAGACAACAATTGACCAACTCATTATCCTAACGTTTTGAGACTATACATAAATAGAGACTTTGGCACTCTTCGAGAAGACCGTTGCAACCCAACTCTATTTCCAAGAGCGGTCTATTTTGACTTGATGCTGAATTTCATTTCAAATTCTATACACTTGACACTAAAAATGCTCATCTTTTACGTCTCACGTTGGTATATCACAATAGCCATCATCCTCAGTTTAGAAGCGTGTACCTCAATGGTCAACGCAGAATCCACCACATCGTACGTCAACCGTACTTGCAACGATTGGGTCGAAGCGAACATGAGAAGCCAGACAGATTACAAAAAATGGGAAATTTCCGCAGCTAACGTCCTCTTGACATTGTTGCCGGCGCTCCTTATGTTTTCGCCGCTGCCAACGGCACATCTCTCCGCTTTAATGGCTTTGAATCCGCCTGCAGCACTAGTTACCTGCGGAATGATGTTATTTCTTCCTGTTCAATCGACTTGGCCTTCACACCAAGTGTTGAAGGCGCGTAACCTGAGATCCGACGGCATAATATCTTCTTACGGAATTGTTAGCAGGCACGAGGGACTGCGACATGTCCAAATACAAGGAATTAGAGCACTTCATACATGGTACACCCCCGGGACTGAAGATTCGTCATTACTGGATTTGCAGCGCCGTGTACTTCGCCCGAAGCAGCGATTCACCATGTACGGTGTTGTTTCTTGGACAATTATCTTTTTGATAGTTCAATATGGGTTGTGCTTTGTTTTGATAGCCGCGTCGCAAGTTCTCAGCGTGATTTTTCCGTGGGATTGTAGCGCTGGCGGCATGGGGATCAGTAATTTCATGCTCCCTTTCTGGTGTCTCATCTTGTTCGTTGTTTCGATGGCTGTATATGGGTTCGCAGCTATGAAAAATAAAGACTTCCAGGAAGTTATCTTTCTTACACCGCTCGTTGCTGGTGTTCTTGCCGAGGAATGCGCTTGCTGCTCCGTGGGTAATCGTCTTCCACAATGGAAGCGGTCACAAAGGCAGGGGCAAAGCTTGTTTAACAAGTTTTCCAGCCTGATTGCACTGTAAGTTGCCACTTACCTCCGCTTTCATTCCGTAAGAGGACGCTAACAGTAAGGAGACCTTTTAAGCGGCGCACCTACCTGATTTTTCTCTTGCTCCTGCGATCCCAGCCACCACTAGCAATTTTCCTACGTCGGACATCACCCACCGATAAAGAAGGGGACATTGCGCCTTTAATCTCAACCATTCGAGGATTTGCAAAAGCTCTCATCCTCGTGTTAGCGACTTTTATATGCGCTAGTCTGTGGGGTAACGACCTCGCTCCTACTCTAGTCTTCGTTGTTGCCGTAACAGCCATCGTAACCGTCTCCCGGCTTTTCAGTATTGCAGCATTAGGACAACTTCAAGAAGTATTCCAACTTACGATAGTAGAATACGGAAATGAAGCTGAGAGACGAGGGTTGCACAGGCTACTCGCAGCCATGCCAGGCGTCGTTGTGTCGAAAAATCAGCATGAGTTACGATATACCGCAGGCCACAATGTGGATATTCATCGGTGCGACCAATGGACCGAGAAGGGGTTGGTGCTTCTGTTAAAGATAGCAGTTACTGTGTTCTATTTCTTGACGGTCGGAACGGCAACGCTGCCTCTCGTTCTAGCACTCGCAGCAATTGTGCTAGATATCACATGGTTCCCTCTATCACGTATCATAATATCTTCTCTTTGGGTACTATTGTTTCTTTGTCCTATAGGCTGGGCTATGTGGCGGTATCTAGGGGATATTTGGAATACTTATTTGGTTGACCTGGAACTGGAGACATCGGAGGCCGAGATTGAGTTGGACCAAGCGGATGACGCACAACTTCATATTTAAATTTTTGAATGGTAGTAAGTGATGCGATTGAATATCTTGCAAAGTGCTGGTGCCTCGCAGCATTTGGCCCGTGTGAAATTTTCGTCTTCAGTATTTTGACACCTCTACATACTAGCAAAATTGCGATTTCCGTAAAGACAGAGTACGGCAGAGGGCGGAAGATTTTGGTGTAACTAGTGATGTGATGTAGGGGGCCAGTAACTTGCATTTGACCCCCCATCTTTAGGAGGAATCATCAACGCTGGTTACTAACAGGGTGCCGTCCGGTTCGGCTAGTTTAGTATATTTCATTTGATCCTAATGTTTATTTAGGATCATACGAAGACGGCGGATGACGACGGCACCCTATTATGACAACTGGACGGAAGAACTAATCACTTAACACATCTACATCGTAGTTGTGGGAGTCTATCGGATCCCAATGAATAACTCGAGACGAACTAATGGCCTGTATATATTAAGCAACTAGAACACATGGTAGTCGCTTCAGACGTTCGGTGCCCTCAGTTCTAGAAATCGCCTAGATATCTAGATGCGAGTCCATCCCAACTTTGCAGAGGTGTCCAGGCTTGAGAGAATGACCGTGGCCGAAGTTCATTGCCGTCTCACCGCAAGGAGCGTGAAAAGTAGTTGAATTAATAATTTGGATACTTCACGCCTTAAATTTGCTTACGAAGCTTCTTTGGACACAATTCCAAACCTGATACACATCTTACCCTCGCATCATGATGTAACCCTCAAGTTTTAGCATCTCATATTCTCCTTCTGAATCCGCAATCTTCTCTAGTCATCTTGGCAGCCTTTTCATAAACCATATAAACGGGTTCCTGAGACTTTCAATCAGTGCTGCAGCTTATGGCGAAGAGGACAAACTTACAGCAGTATGTGTATCCGGATAATCGGGAAAACACTTGCAACTCCGCGCAGGTTGCCTACACTATTCACTCTCAACCTACTATCGACCACCCTTGGGTAACACTGCGCAAGTTCCAGACACATGCCATATTGGGAGTGCGGTATCGCGGATATAACTAGCCCAGAATTAGCATTAGATTAAGCAATCTGGAGGAACCCGCTCTAGTATCTCATCTTTAGTATTGACTGCAATTCCGGCCGAGACCTCGCCATTGTCAGAGCCAATTGTATAACCTTGCAGAGATGGAGGTTCCGGAAAGCATGTACTGCGATTTTCTGATCGGCTTCCACTTCGTAGTACTATTACCTGGCCAGTCAGGATTGGTTATTTTATAGCTTGGAGCAGTGATCGCTCGCATTCAAATTGATGATGGAGTCATCATTAAACTGGTTTGACCGTATCGATATGTTGCCCTTGGCATCGGATTTGGCCCGGCGGCTTCTGTGGCATTCGGAGGCTTATAGCCCCCATCCGCCTAAGGCTGCGGTCATGATGCCAGTGGCTTATAGCTCCCATGGGCCGCCACCAACCCCCATGCAGAGGAGGAGGCCTAGCCTCCGCAGCAATACTCGGCATCAGGCTCTGGGTGTAATACTCGGCAAAGCCAAGTATGGTCTTCCCCTTGTATATAAGTCTGCCGCTTTTTCTCTCTTTATTCTGTAGACAACCACTTTTGTACGATAGTCAATTCAATATCTCTATGTGTACTCTATTGATCTCAACATGCCCCTAGAGATAGGAGCCAGGAGTCCGGCCGTGATCGAAATATATTATTCGTCTAATTGAGGAGTATATTGAGGCGTTGGCTGCGGTGGATAAAAGACGGATTCATTAAAATACTCCAGTGCTTGATTATCCGTTCTGTCGCACCGAGAGTTCTTAATGCTTCCCGTGAGAGATTTTCAACGCCGAAAGTTGGTCCGATTGGTGCTATGAGTAGCTCCGAGCTGTTTCGCTAATATATACTTTCTGCAGCTTGTAAGCTGGAGATGTTGTTGAAGATGTTTGACGACGAAGCTGAAGGTTTCACTCGAATATTCAGACTAAAATAAGTATGATCTTGCATGCTAAATGCCAAAGAAGTATTGCTAGGCACCGTAAGCTTGCTGAAGATAGGGTTGAGAGAATTTCGAACTCACTTCTGTCCCACGTTTAGATTATCCACGTACATCTCAATTCCATTCTGCTCCAAAGTCTCCTTCGGCCCAATCCCCTGTAGTTATCAGCAGAAGCCGTTTTCTGCGGGGAGGCGGGCGTTTTCAGAGAGTATAAGAATCTGCAGGGACTGAAAGTACCAGCACTCAGAATGGCCTCCATTTAACCATTACAGTAACTATACCCCCACCTTGAAAATCCGAATAGACCACGCCAGTAGCAGCCAATGAATGCCCATTTTAGACCAAAATAATTCGTTGCACCTGAGCCAATGTCAACACTTTGAGATTCTCGTGGGACTTCGCTAAGTTCGCTTGCATAGAGTAACTATAAAAAACTCGAGCTGCGCTCCAGCTTTGCATCAATCGTAAGCGTATCTTACTTTTTCCAGTATTGTAGCCTTAGTTAAATTCCCGAACCGTAGTTTCGTTAACGGCGGCGAGAGTTTCTATGAAGCCAGTATTCCTGCATGAAGCCTAGCCTACTCGCCGCCAAGGCAAACCTCCAAAAATCGAGGCCGCTGAAAAGCCTGGCGGGCGGCGGGGCCACTTAGGAACACTGTCCGAAACCGACAGAAGAGGTTGTTCTATACCCTGGATACCCAATTTAAACTGGGCCGTCCGCGTAGGCGCTGAGATCCAAAGTCTTTTATTGTCTGAATGACTCCAAGAATACCTGTAAGTGAGAGTTCTTAAGCCATGTTATACATCCTAGCTTTCTGAAGAACGGGAAAACGTCATTACAGCTCCAATAGCGGTTGCCTAAACGCTCCCAGAGATCGTATATACTTGCAGATCCCCGTGCGTACGTCAGGCCGTTGACTGTAGCAGACATCACCCGCTTAGAAAGTCAATTAAGCCAGCCGGTAGTAATTATGGAGAAGCGTCATGCACTCATAATGATACTTAATTGCGCGTCCATTCAGAGTGAGTTGGGGTGTGATTTCAACCCCCCAGTTGAGCTGTGCTCTGAGAATGAGCTGGCTGGCACAGGGCGTCTTATAGGCAGAGTTTATAGTGGGTTCCTGACCAGCTTCTATTACTAAGACAAATTGATCTTGTGATTCACTCAACCACGCTAAGGCCAACTGTACCACCTGCAGGGTTATATCCAGTCAGCGACTCTGTTTCCCACTGGTGCATGTGAACTCTTGCTACCTCCAACAATGGTAAAGTCATATGAACGCTGAGCATCAAAGTGCTCCAGTTGCCTCGTAGTAGAGGCTGCTTATTCTTGAGCATACGGCGACGATAGATGCAATGCACAGCGTAATCGCGAACTTCGAAAGAAATAGCATGATCTCTCGCGCGAGGCCATTGTAGTAATTTCTGCCGGCGGCTATACCACTCAGCAAGTCAAGCAAGAAATTACTCTTAAAGTCTTAGCGGTAGCCTCATCTGCCATCTTGTCAATGGACGTAAATCACCTCACACGGTACCCACCAAGGATTCAATAGGTAGTGGGCCTTGTCTTGTCGATAGAGCCCTAACTACGCCCAACAAATACATTTTAGTTAAAAGGGCCATCGATCTAATAAATATATAATCTGAGATCATTCCAGGACTGGGTAGTCGACTTCGGCGTGAAAGAACTGACTGCACTTATTCGAATGCTTCCTTCTGTAATTGTGCACTGAAACTTGATGTGATCGTCGCCAAGCCAGTGAATATGTCTCGAAATTCGCATTCCTAGATCCAGATCCATGAAGCTACATCTAGAACGATAGGCATAGCGCCGCCCCGTTTCAAATACACAACCCTATAAGTACATACTATGGCAAAAAATCCCCAAAATTGATACCGAAGTAACACTTACAATTTGGAGAATACTGAGTTAAACCAGACAAGTTTTTTCCACTTTGGTAGTGCTGCTGTAATTCTACTGAATTAAGGCAAGAAAAATACTAGTTTAATAATGTAGTACTACCGAATCGACAGGCAATCCTATTTAGCCCGGTATTCTCCAATTGGTAAGTATTACTATGGTATCAATTTTGGTGAGTTTTTGTTATAGTATATATACCTGACTAAATACTCTACATATTAATCTATTTACAAGGAGCTTCGCTCCGCTCAGGTAAGGGCCCTGAAGTATCTCCAGTACTGCGCCCAAAATAAAGCAAAGCGAGTGAAGGCAAGAAGAAAAGAAAATACTAAAGAAGGAGGAAGGCAATGTTCCTAAGCGGCCCGGCTGGCCGCCAGGTTTTAGCGGCCTGCAGACAGGCATCTCAACGGTCCGGGGCGAATACCAGCACGTTGAGTAACTGGTGGTGATGATGCCGGTAGTGAAGCTTAAATTCTCGTATCAAGTCCCAAAAGTACCGATGGTAGGCCTTATAACAAGCGGCTGTGAGTGCTGTGATAAACCGGAATACAAATATAAAATAACATGATATCCACCAGTTCTCATAGTTTAATCAGCATAGCACGGAGACTGCGAGCCCTGTAGGAGTTTAGTTCAAGGAAATTTTGCCCTAGTTTCAAACAGACTATCATCAGCGAAAGTGCAAATCGACTATAGACTGTGCTATGCGCGCATGCACAGCTCATAACAAGCTTCCCGTGGACCCCTGCGCTACGCGTAGTCCATAGTCGGTTCATAGACATCTGCGCGTGGGCCTATGGAGCAATATACGGCTGGCAGTCGATTGACCTCAGCTAGTCTTTACTGTCGGCAGTCTTCGCTGGTACTGTACACGTTCACACTATTATTGAGAGCCCGCTTGAGCCTGCTTGAGAGCCTGCTTGAGAGAGCCGCCCTTGAGAGAACCGCGCTTGAGAGAGCCACGGATCGGGAGGAGTAGCATTTTCCGTGGGAAGCTTTGGGCCGAAGGAAAACTCTAAGTCTGTGGAAGCTTTGATGTTAATGTAGCCAATCTACTTTAAGTGCTTCCGGTACCTTGACTATCACGTCACCATCACCATCACCGTCACCATCATCACCATCACCATCACCATCAGCCCTGGACCGAATGCTCACACATACGTCCAAAATCAGTGGAAAGCGGGCTGCAGATTCCGCTGGAAAAACTGAGTCGGAAATTTGCTCTCCCCAAGAGTCAATTGTCTACCTTTTCTGCAGAATCTAAGGCTGCAATTGTCAACACCATGACCGTGAGATATCGTGAGATCATGTCGCGATGGGCGCGCTAAAGATAAGGTTCAGGCTATACTATCGACCGACGTCATGATTTCGGCCGCTACACCTTATCCCCCACACCCACCCAGCACCTAGCATCTTCTACTCAGCAAGTCTCTGTATCGAGCACGCAGGAGCGTACTTCGGAGCATACAGTCAAGTAGGCTGGGGGTGTGCAATTAAGTGCAATCGGGAGCGTGCTTGGGAGCGAGCAATGAAGTGCGTTTGGAAGTGTGGAGTCAAGTGTGCTGCGTATAGTATCGAGTGCAGATATTTGCCTTTATCTAGTCAATGCGCGGGTCCATAGGACTTCATAGTGGCACGCGTCAAATATGCTATGGAATACCGTCCGAAAAACAGCGTCTCTATGCGCTGCGCGTCGCGCATGGCCATTTTTCCCGGTGAGAATTCTGTGCCCCGAAATTTACAATCCCGTCCCGGAAAGACACTTCCCCGGACAGGACGGTGAAAGCATCACTCCTAGCTGACATCTTCCACCCCCAGCCAATATTCACCATTTTAGCGGACATCAGGCATAAAGGTGTTCTATGAAACTATAGATGAATGAACCAATGATAATGGATAGAGTTCACGGTGCACATTATGGGCAAATCTGAAGTTTGGTGTGATTCATCTTGTTTTACTACTTGTGAATTTCATCATCAATAAATATCTGCCAGTGCTAAGGACTGCCGGGGACTGCTGGAAACAACCCAGGACGGCAATGTGGCATTCCCAGCCATCCTATCTGCCGTCCCCATCCTAACTTAGAAGGATAGCGCCGTGTTCTTCCTACCCTAGGATGGACGGCATGTTACCATTCTATCCCCATCCTAAGTGATCCCGACCAGATGGAATGGTTGAGAACACTGGATGCCTGCCTGCAGATCAGGCTGGCTGGGCCTGGACGCTTAGGAATACTGCTAGAAGGGGATTTTGTGTGGTTTGGCAGATAGCGGACTCTGGTTGGTAGGAGGTAGGAGGTAGGAAACCAAAGCCAAGCTGCGAAAGCAAAGATCCAGCCACAGCACATCAATAGTCTCCAGACGCGAATTTGATACTTTTAATCATTTTTGAGCTTACGTCAGCAGTCTATGTATAACAACGCAGAGGATTTTGTTTCTGATCCCTGTTCACCTTGTTTTTTCCGCTGAAATCACGAACGCTCCCTCTTTCCTAGGAGATATGACTGAACTTTGCACGTTAATGATTGCTGAAATATTTAAAGCAGTTCAGGCTTCCACAATGCAAACTCACTCCGCTTACACTGCTCACAATTTTTAGTGTAAGGCCGTTGAAAGTGGTTAGGGCTGCATGAACCAGTACGTTGCCGACACACATGCATACAAAATCGGAACCACGGCCGAAGCCGGTACGAACACACCAACGGCTCTATGTATTTTATATGTAGACACTTGCGCAAAAACAGCGCCTCACTCCACAGGTGTAGCCAAAGCGACTTCATGCAGTGCTGCAAACTTGAACCGCTGAAAGCCTAGCCTTTGAACTGCATGAGCACCTCATCCTCAACTAGCACTCGAACCTCTGAACCGTAAGCAACAGTCATCGTCAACTTAATATCCTCCGTGGAGTTCGTCCTGCCTCCACAAGCATCCCTAAGTTTTATTGTTTGTACACGAGATGGAAAAGCGCATTAGAGTAGCCGTTACTGCGCTTTGAATTTGGTTCTGTAGTGCCCACCTGCCTCACTCTAACAGACCAAAGACAACGATATCGCAGCATAACTACTGAGTCCTAGCACTAGTGTTGACTTTTGCCGATCACCAACTTGTCCTTCACACCATCACCACTCTAAAGAAATAACCATACGAATAACCGCGTGCGAATATATACGGAAGGCGGAAGGCCGTCGATATAGTCGGCGCTGCACCGATCTGTGGGATGATATCGAACTCGCTGTGAGAGTACTGGGAGTAGTGTGTCTTAGATGCGAGAAAGAAGAGGAAGAGCAATGTTGTTGATGATTGCATCGTTGTTACTGAGTAATCCCTCAATGGACCCGAACAGATGAGGCTCTGCTTAAGGTTCAAAGGTGATAAATCTGCAAAGATTATCTCATCACCTTTCATATTCAACAGTGCACCCCGGACTAGGTTAACTCATCTGAGCCCAACGATGTTCTTGTATCCTCAGAGTACTAATACTCTTGTCTAAAAGACTACGTTCACAACTGAAGTGTTAGCTGGCCTGGTGCCTTTCTCGCCACTAGTGGTTGCTTTAAAGTGATGTTGTCTAGTGTGGGCAGCAATCTTGGACGGACTGGTAGCGTCATTGCAGGCTGCTGGGTGCAACGAACGGCCCGTCTATAACGACCACTCCTTAATATACGCATGCGCATTCCCACCAGGGCTCCTCAATTATGTCCGCAAAAAGTTACTATTGCCTTCAATACATTTTAACGGCATTACGGAAAGCAGTGATCAACCAGGGATCCAAATACCGACAAATGTACTGAATGTACATTGCATTTCTTAGAAACGACCAGCCGGAAAGAGTGTACACACCTAATACTTCGGTCTTCATGAATGACTGCTAGTTGCATAATAGGTTAATGTTCATTGCGTTGACGGCAACAGTTTTTGATGTAAACAATTTACAAGTTAGAAATGGAAACTTGGGCATTGGTGACGTGTAATTGTTGGTTTGTTGATATCTTGACGCCTCTTGCTAACTCGTTTAGGATGTTCGGCATATTGACTTCTTTATTTGCTGGTAGCATGGCCAATAAATTAAGCCAGCTGACAGACTTCCAATTCCTTCCCTTAATTACCTGAGATACTTGTCTCGAGCCCAGCCGGCCGAATTTGATGCGTTGGCTAACTCAAATCACCATCGACGTAACCTAGTTAGGTAGCGACACGAAAAATATGATACTTGGCGCTACTGGAATGGCACGGGACTATGAGATACGATTCTCTCATGCCCAGTGGTGGCGAATAAATGGCTAGCCTCATACGATTTTACGAGCACGTGACCAGCCAACCAGGAACGAGAGAAACCAAATGACTAATTTCATGGAGAGTGAGTTCGTAGGAACAATTAATTGTCTGGCGGTAGAAGGCTGTGGAAAGTGAATACGGGCTGCGGCCTCGGCTTGTTAAGTATTCATTAAATTGGTGATCAATGAGCAGAATCCCGCAATGAGCATAGCAGAATCCCGGAAGGGTTCGCGAATCGGTTGCAGGGGTACTCTAAATTGCCGGTGGTACAATGCATTGCAACCGATCTGTTATAAGACATACCTTACATCCACCGTGCATTTCAACGCGCGCATTTCCGAGCCTCGTGCGAACCTGCAGCACTCCATCACGGGTCAATTGCAACCGATAAGGGGTTCCGAGATCTGTGGAACCATTGCGGAACACCATTGAGCGTTGGGGCTGCTGGGGGTCGCGTTTGTGGAGGAGCTTTGAGAAACACCATTGGGCGTTCCGACCAGTGAGCGGCGCGACCCTAGTAGCTACAGTTGGGCTCCGGCTCTCTCGTTTGATGTGCTTTGGAAAGAAGGCATCGGCTGTTGACCCAGCAGCGGTTGGGCCACGGCCGCGTTCAGCCGGCACGACAGCGGCAGCATCGGTTCCCGCAGACGACCGCGATATAACCACTCAGTATCAACGGCTCTATCTGGAGGATGTACGCACCTGGAGCCGGCATTTCCTCGCTCCTCCACAGTCGCTACCCGTCTTTAACCCGCACGAGGAGCAACAACTCCGAACAGTCGTCCTTATAAACGACTTAGACGCCATCATGGCAAATGATTCTCTTCGTCGCAGCACACTTGAAGGCTTGGTTGGTAGCCACATCTCAAGGATGCTGGGTCAACAAAGTATGTTCTTCACTCACTGAGTAACCTAAATTTCACAAAATTAATCTTTAAATTGAATTACAGATGTTTCAAGAGCCTCCCCGGAAGCAGTAACTACTACACTCGCTGGATTAGGTCCCATCGTGCTGAAATTTGCAGACACAGCTGTTCATGAGACTATCACCGCCGGTCTGAATGAAATATTACGGAATGCGCAAACCTATCTCCAGACATACAACACACATAAAGATTTTATGTTAGTTATCTCGAATGCGAAAGTGAACCCGGCAAATCGTCTGGAGTTCCAGCCGACGTTTATGGAACCTCGGGAAGAGAGTGGCGAGGGTACGGGGCGAGAGGTGGCGATTCTTGTTTTCCCAGGACTTTTTAAAGTTAGACAAGATACTCGAGTGTGTATGGTTAAATCCAAGGTGCTATGTCGGGATGATCCTGGCCTTCAAGATCTTGGGTGATAAGGAGGATCCGCTTTAACAAGCATTCAGAAAAAGCGGAGCCTAGATCCTACTGCAGGTCATCCAAGTAAAGCTCGGCGTCGTAGGGCGAAGGCGGGGGCGAGGGCGGGTATAGTTTTGTAGGAAGAGGCTACGGTAAGGGCGGCATAGAGGTATAACCAGCAAACAGCTGTGTGTAATGTTTATTAACCAGCGCCTGTATACTTGCGTATGTTGATGTATGCGCTGTTGATGTATGCGCGCGTATGCGCGCACTAGTTTATGCACAATCTGTGCTGTACTATTTCAACCCAAAATAAACTGCTCATATACAAAAACCTTCCCTGCTCTTTCTCATCCTCGCAGTTCTGGCCCATCTCTTACTATCCCTCCCGCTCTCCCTCCCGCTCTCCCTCCCACTTTCCCTCCTGCTCTCCCTCCCTTTCCCTGCTCTTTTTCCCGCTTTTTCTCCTGCTCTTCCCCTCGCTCGTCCTTCCGCTCTCCCCTCACTTTCCCTTACGAATCGCCGGGCCGACCGATACGCCAGCACTGTTGAAAGTGTGGTAAAACTTACCGTCGTTCGACGATCGTTGTTGAGATGGCGTCAATTATATGGACGAAGTTGACGGATTCAGATCATCTATATGGCAGGTAAACGCAATTTCGACAGTCATAAGGAGGTCCTTCTAAAGACTCAGGGTCGAAAAATGTTCGTCACATCACAATTTGGGCGGTGGAATTATTGTATGGATATGGGAACCCACTTGAAGTCCCAGTAGTAGATGATAGGATTTGAACCACCTCAGAAAACCCTCAGAAGCTGTTGATAGGTCTCTAGTCACCGATAGGGGTAGGAAGCGCCTCCAGATTCACCATCAGACCCTCAAAAGTCAGAAAAAAAAGTTGACCTAGGCTCTTGGTCAGTAAATAAAGAGCGTCACATTTGGGTGCCCGCCCGAAGCGTCGCACTCAGTACAGTATGAGCGAAGCAGGAGAGCGTCTCGAGCAGAGTAAATACCGTCTATAAGTGTCACGATTGGAGAGGATCTTCGCGATGTTATCGAGGCAGCTGGAACTGGATTAGCATTAGCTCTCAGTCACTCTGCAAACGTCGCTCAGATAGTCTCGCGTTTATGGGCACTTGTATGGTCGGTGCATCAACTTCGCCCATATTAGCGACGGGATCGGAGCAATGCGGCGAGCGATTTAGTAACTCCGGAAACACTAACCTCAGTTCGTTTAACTTTGCCGCTAAGCTTAAGTTAGTCAATAAGTGGGGCTCCGAACCTGAGCTTTTCTCCCGCAAACCTCCGAGACATTGTGAGATCTGACGATGTCGTAGCCAGTGTCTTTCATAGTGTCGAGCTTTTCAACCAAAAATCCTTGGCAATAGTAGCACTCAGGAGACAGATCTGACTTAGATTTACCCGAAGCATCTACTAGGTGCCTTCCTGTGGTTCCTTGGTGAATGGTGCAGGTGATGGCCCGCGAATTGAGGCGGCCGACATGATGGTAGTAGTGATGATGGCGATGGTTATGGTGATGGTGTCGAGAACTTAGGTTTACGGCCTCTGCACGAAACTGACTCGGAGACATCAAGTATCTCATGTGTTAATTACCCCGAACCCTGAAGCTTCTCCTGAATGACTCCTGAAGCTGCAGTGGTGAATCGAGAGGTAACGGTGGGGAAAGGAGGGTGTGTGGGCGAGAAAGCTAGATACGCCTCCGCGTCGAAAGCATCGAGTCGGAAATCCTGGGAGATAAACACTTGAAAGAACAATCGCTTTAGAGCTTCTCGCGCTCTCGAAAGCGCGAAGGCAGGAAATTCGGTACCGCAATGAGAGGGATCGACGAAAACGGGACAATCGAAACAGGAGCAGCAAAGAAGGGCTTAAGGAGGGCTAGAGATAAGAGTAGAGCAGATTAGATTAGATGAATAGAGGTTCCTTCTTCATTCCTCCTTGCTCTCCACTTATCAATCTGCTCTCCGATCTTGTCTCGTGCCCATCCGGTAGCGCTAAGCACCATATTTTCTCCGAATTAGCAGTAGGTTAGGGACCGTGTCATGCCAAGCCTGATAGGGGCATTATGTTGACGTAACTGATATGCCAGTTTTGCTAGAGCGGTCCAATATCAATGGAAATATTACTTACCCCGCGCGCATCGTACAACCGTCATGTGCATACATGAATTCTGTCATCGTGCAGCTCTGATAATGTTGGCATAGAAAATTGAACACTTGGTGGCTCAAAAGCAGCTGGTCCAATCTGCTCACAGCCGCATTATTGGCCATTGTTTTGGACGATATGCATATACTTCGACCTGCGATTTGCTGACCCTCTTATAGATATTTTGCTGGGTTGTACAATACATACGAAATGTTGTGCAGAGCCGACACGTCATTGCACACCACTTCACTGGAAAAAGAAACACCATCGCGTCGCTCAAATGTTTGGTTAAGAGAGTACGTGGTCCATTGCAACTTGATAGTCGATTCCATTCCCGGTAACTGCGCTAATGTGGGGAATAGCACTTTCATATAGGTAGATGCACCCACAGCAATAGATAATATGAACGGTTATGCGAACAACCCGGAATGTTTAATCACCTGTACTTCGCTCTCTTCGAGAGCCGCGAGCATCTCAAATACAGGTCCATTGAATGACTTAACTAGAACTATCCATGTGGACCCGTCATACAAAATCTCGTTCCCTTGCTTATTCACTGGCTCATACACCGAACGACCAAACGATGACACCTACAGATCTAGTCATAGGTATCGATTTTGGAACAACGTATATTTGTCCTGTCTGAAATTGTACAAACAAGGGAATGTTAATCGTGGCTGCGCTCGAGATATAGCTATTCCGGAGTGGCTTGGGTACTCAATGACGACAAAAAAGAAATTCAGCTCATCAGTAACTGGCCGGGCCAACCAGTTTTAGGAATATCAAACAAAGTTCCAACAGCAGTGACCTATAGGACAACAGAACCGCATGATTTTATTAGCTGGGGGTTTGAAGCGACGGGGAGACGTAATCGGGAGGAATCGGAACCCTTTACGTGGTTCAAACTTCTACTCCAGCCGCCAACTGCTTCGAGCGAAATAGACATGGCTGCCCACAGTCCTGAACTGAGTACAATAACGCGCCTCCTGGAAAACTACGGAAAAACTGCCGAAGATGTAACAGCTGACTATCTCCGGGAAATATGGAACTATACGCGGCGGCAGCTAGGACAGATACTTGGAGAAAATTTCATGACTGACTACTCTGTCCGCGTGGTTTTGACAATACCTGCAGTATGGACACCATCCTCAATCAAATTGGCTAGGAGGTTGGCCCATCGGGCGGGATTCCCCGAACATATAGAACTTGTACCGGAACCCGAAGCGGCAGCGGTTGCTGTTCTCCGGGAGTCAACAACAAGGCCCCACTTGAAAGTGGGTGATGTCATTACCATATGTGATGCTGGGGGAGGGACATGTGTGAGTTACGGTCTCATTTTAAAGATAGGTAATGGGGAATAATCTAAATCTCTAGGATCTCATAACGTACGAGATTCTCAGTCTACAGCCATATCTGAAGGTTAAAGAATTTGTTATGGGTGACGGTAAGTAGATCCTAGCCAATTCGAACTACAACGCATACTGAACCACGAGTAGCAGGCTTCTGCGGCTCGATCTACATAGGTTGGCCGATTTTTCCAAACGTTCTAGGAGACTCACTAATGACATCCAGACAAAGCATTTGAAGCTTACATTGAAAGGCTGGTAGGCCCGGAGCAGTACAAAGCAATAGATGCGAGGCATAAAAGTAAAATGCTATCAGACTTTGAAATCACGATCAAGCGGTCCTTTCGATGCAACCACGAGCATAAGAAGGCCATGCTCGTCGATCTTCGTGGGGTTGAGGACAATAAGGATAATGGTATCGAAGATGAATCAATAATACTGAAACCGTATGTACCTGCGCTTTCAATTAGTGCACAAATATCTAACATCTGCACAGCAAGGAATTGTACAATGTTTTTCTTCCGACTTGCCAAAGAGTTCAGGACCTGGTCAAGAAGCAAGTTAGCTGTGCCTTAGAGGCAGAGAAATCCATCGCCGTACTTCTTGTTGGAGGTTTCGGTGAAAGTCCCTATCTTTTCGAGCTGCTTAATTCCACATTCGCCCCCAAAAGTATCAACCTTCGACAAGGTAACTATGCGTAAGTACAATCCCGGAACTTTACTACCCTACACTGTCGCTGATTCGTAGAACCAGTTGGACGGCTGTTTGTCGAGGGGCAGCTCACTGGGGAATTGAACGTTGTGAACCAGAAGTTATGATTAAATCGAGGAAGGCTCGGTACAGCTATGGGGTCATAACAACACCCCCATATGACCCGGTTGAACACCACAATGAAGATAGATTTTGGGATCCTGTGGATGCAATAGAGCGAGCGCACCCGATCGAATGGTTATTGAGAAAGGTGTCGGAAATTCGCAATTTAAAGGCTATAAATTGCGTTGGGGCTAACTAGACTACAGGGAGATGAGATCGAAGAAGGCCGTACAGTGACGTCTGAAGAAGAGCGCACGATTCGGGTCCGATTTTTTGATATTGGACATCGTCGATTCTATGATGTGTTTCTGTATTGTGGCAATGATGATCCTCCTGAGCGATGTACCTCTGGTAAGCATCGAGAAGGGGGCAGTCTTCGCCAGCATGAGCTTACTCAAACGGGCAGATGTCAAGCCACTCGGATACCTACCCTGGCAGGTTGACTGCAAAAAGATTCGATGGCATGAAAAACGTTTCAAAGCGGCGTTTGGTGGAAAGGCGTATTGTAAGTTTAAGTATACGCTGCAGTTGAAACTGGGATCAGCCTCGATGGAACTTCTCGCACTTTACAGAGGAAAGACTGCAGGCATTGTAGAAATGCCTTATGAAGGAACGGAGGAGATTCCGCAGACCGAGGATGAGATTTCAGGACTTGAATTCAAGTGCGTTCGATTCTTAGTTTTGATGTTGAATATTACATCTAACTTTACGGCAGGGAATTAAACTGAACTGCTTCCGCACACATTAACCGAATCTTTGAGTGCTCTAGGGACTGTTTTAAACGAATATTTGTGCATTTCGGTGGGCTAGAAAACTGAATTCTTGAATGTCTCTACAATTACTTTCCTACAGACTGCGAATGGCTCAATTCACATTGTTATTGAATGGATAGATTTGTTTTTGTCTCTGCTTATTGGCAGCGTTGTTGATTCGAGCTAATTATTTTACTTGATTAGTGCAAAGTGCAGGTGCTGTTTCTGATTCGTGCTCGTTCCCAATCATTGAAACTGATCAAGAGGCGTGTGAAGAGGCGTGTGAAGAAGCATGTAGCTAATGAGACTGAACCTCACATCCGCCTACTTAGGTATTTCCTTTCTACTTCCCTCTTACCTATGGTTCCCATCATACCAGCGCAAGCAGTAGTGATACTTTGACATTCCGAATGATAGTAATGCAGTTTTGGTTTACACTACATGTCTTGTAGCCTAGGGCTGTGATGCTACCCGATAGTGCACAGAGGAAATCCAGACTGTCTTCAAGTGTCGGGCGGCCACGCGAAACCGTGCAGGAGAGATTTCGCGCGGTCAAGAATAGAACGGCGTAAGATTCAGGAGCAAGGGCCTGGGTACACGGAGCGAAACGGGTGCAGGGTAAATCTCGGCGGCCACGCGTGCCGCCCGAGACGTCCGCTCACGAGCTCCTCGCTTCCCCGGAGAATACCTAAGGCAGCATAGCGGGAGTGGCCTCGCATTTGATGCGGTTAGCTGAGACTGACGAATGGAGTGTGGCCGAACATAGTTCGATACATGAACCACCCTTCAGAACCTACGCATACGTACGAGAAGGAAAGACCCGCGGATTGTCTTCAAAACCAACGAAACTATAGACAAGAGCAAGAACAAGAACAGAGATCCTTACACATCAAATAGCTTCAATGATTAACGCAAGCTAAAAGCACGTCAATTACATCAATAAGTCCGTCAATAGCCGTGTGAGTCAAACCAAACCATCTTCACTCAGCAGCAACAGCCAGATCCCACCATATTAACACAGCACACCACAAATGCTAACCAGAAGTTGAAGCCTGGCACACCGCCTTATGCCTCTGCCAATCCTTCTTCTGACACACCTGCGAGCAATATCGAGCCTTAAGGCAGCGCGCACACGAGAGCAACGGTTTCTTCTCCTCTCCCGCAGTGCTCTTCCCACAAACGTAGCACGCATCCTCTTTTGCAAGCCCACACATCGCCACAATAACTGCCGTGCTCCCCTCCTCGGAATTAACATCCCCAACATACCCCAGCCACCCGTTCCCTACCTTCTGGTACGCAACGGCTGCTTGAGAAAGATCGTCCACATATTCAGGCGCAAAGACATGGCTCTGAGTAGCCGAAGCTTCAGTGGGACGATATATCTTGCTCCTCTCCTCCACGCCCTTCAAGCTAACGGCCTTCATCGAGTAGGATCCTGGTAAACCGGGCTTCGCGGCGAGATTCTCGGCACCGGGGTTTAAGTAGAAGATGGTGCGATGATAGTCGGAGTGGAGCCAGTTCAGGCCCCACTGCTGGCGCAGCCACCTGTTGAAATCGTTTGGTCGGATAAAGCTGCTGAAGACGCAGCACATGATAACGATACCGCCGGTTTGGACGTAGACAGAGAGGTGGTTGCTGAGGTTGCGGTGCTCGGCACCGGTGGCTACGGCGGCGTCAGTAAGGAGGACTGCCTGTGGATGGAGAGACCCGAGTTGCTCGATGGCTTGCGCGGCAGAAGAAGCGCTAACGACGTTCGCGTGGGAGCGGAGGCAGGTCCAGAGGTGCGCGGAGATTTCTTGGACCATGTCTTCGTAATCGAGAGAGATAGCGAGGATAGAAGAGTGCACCGTAGGAGATGCCATAGTGGGAAAGTAGGTGTATGTAATTGATAGTGGATTTTTGGCTGTTGATAGCTGTGTTGGTTGTTGATGAAAAAACAAGACTGAAACTCAAGATGCGGAGGTGTCGCGGTGGGGTAGGGTTGGGACTATGAAACGAGAGAGCATGTGCTCGTCGGCTTGGTCTGTGCACAATGAGCCCCTCTTTCGCTCTACCAGATCAACAACCAGATATATACCATTTGCCCAAGTCTATATCCCAGAAATCAAGCGTCAATCGGTTCGGTTAACCACGAAGCAAAAGGCTGGGCCTATTATTATACAAATCCCCCATCAAAGACAAATAAACTCGCTACACACAGAGGCAGCCATCAAGCGTTAACCCTCCATTTACTTGCTTTGTTCTGATAGACGAATCGTTCCTTGGTGTACTCATCCCAAGTCTTTGCAGTTCGCTCAACCTCATCTTGAATTTTGTACCTCTCAAACCTATAGCATTCCGCGATAGGGTCCACCTCACATCCATAGAGTACTCCCTCGAACCGAGTAAATTGGTCGTCCGAAAACTGAATGTACCCGGTATGCGAACCGGTGTAGTCCACCTCGACCGTACCGTATCCGGTTTCTCGTCCACGCCAGATGAAATGCAATATTCTATCGTTGAAGAACTCCCCTCTTCTGCAGGCACGCTGCCGTTTATGTCGCTGGTTCTCGAGCTGCAATCCCTTCCGTTTACCTCTAATATATGCACTACTACTAAGGTCCCAGTCCTCCGATTCGCTTTCGAAATCACTCCAGCTCTCGTCGTCTCGGCAAAAACACATTAGGCCCTCTAACACGCCGAAATTGAAGTCACCTAGCAGCGGTCCTTCCAGCGCAAACTCTCCCATACGCTCCAGATACGCGTTGATCAAGAGTCAGGGTTCAGTGTCGGAGGAGTCCTTGAGTGCGTCACAAACAATACGGTACATGCCCGTGGCATATCTGGCCTGCTCTTGCTGGCGGACTCCTTGTGGTGTGGCAACACTCCCCGCCGCTGCATATCTTCCAGTACGTCTTCTCCTTCCCCCTTCTCCTTTTCTTTCTCATCCTTCTTCCCCTCCCCCCACCCACTTCATCTTTCCCTTCATTCTCCTCTTCATTTGTGAGCTCATTTTTTCCCCTCCTCTTTCCCTGCCTCCTCTTTTCCCACTGCCACCCCCTCCTCGCTATCGTTCCCGCCACGTGCCAGACGCCCCACCAACTTTCGACACCGCCCAATCACTAGACTCCGTTCGGAACCCCAATCCTCATACCCTTCACTTTCCGTATACAACCCGAATTTCCGTGCAGCGTTATGCATCTGTAGCCGCTCACAAGCAACCAACCCAGGAATCGCCAGCGCCAGCGGAGCCTTCACTATATCCACTCGTCCCTCGTTATCCAAAAAGTACGTGTGTAAAAACCGGTCTAAGTCTTCGGTCGCCGCCGTCGCGGTCGGTCCGAGCGCATTAACTACCTCCGTGTACGCATTCTCGTATTCATCCTTAAGCTCCTCTTCAAGTACCAGCATCCGCTCAGGAACTTCCCCACACTTTGCAGTTGCCCAGTCCTTGGTTAGTATTTCATCATCTCCCAGGCGCGACGGCTCACCTGTCCGTTCTCGACTGCCACTCACAATGCTGAAAGTTCATCACAATCTGATAAAGTGCAGCCGTAGTGTAATAGCTGTGATACCGCCCATCGGTGTGTACACACTTGTTTTGCGAACCATATGAGCTTGGCGCGCTGGAGGGCGTTGCCGTGCGGGAAGAGAAGGCTGTAGAGGTACTCGGGTGCCTCACGGGTGACTTTTGATTGTGAAGCCTGTGGATGGGGAGTATGCGTAGTCGCCACAGGTTATTGGAGGGAGCAGTGATTTCTGTGTTGCGTAGTCAGACATTAATTCGAAGGTTCAGTGGAGTTAATGGAGGCAGATGCGGCAGTTAAGTACTCGAGCTCCCCTATATATCGGCATATAACAGAATCGGGATTAGTAATATTTGAGGATGTGGACGTTCGTGAAGTACCATCAGCACCCACCATCAGCACCCACTCTCTGTGGTCATGATCCAGATTGAGTTAGAGGACAGTACATACCTGTAAGTATATCGGAGTGGGCTTTACAGAACTCAGCGTGCTTTTTCTTGCCTAGTTCCCACCAAAAGCCCATAGGCTGCCCTTGACTCTTGAACTATCCTATTGTTACATGAAATGACCCAGCTTTCCTTTCGTTCGGTCAATTCCCGAACCCTCAAACTAGAATCGGACATTAGCTTTGCATTAGCGCCGCATCGTAGATTAAGATTTTTTTTGTTTTTTTTGACTATCGTCTATTAAGCCACCATCCCTTGCGCTACTGCACCCTCCGAGACCATTAAATTCCTAGCCTCCGCTGGGCTTGTGGTGGCTTTTGTTAGGGAAAGCTCCTGAGTCGATTTGCTAGCCAGATATAAGTGCTCTTAGTATGAGTATTCCATCATAATAATAGGCAATTTAATATGCACGGACTACATCCAGTTCAATGCAATGGTATAGGTCGCTATATTGCTGCCAGTAATTTTGTGCTGAACGTAGCATTTCGATCAAGAAATTTATACAGAATCGTGGGCCTAAGGCCGTTCCAGACAGCGTAAAACTGCATCCATCTACCTACATAGAAACCGCCCGTATTAGTTGAATTATAGCGCTTACTCCGGACTACAAAACCCAGCCTTTGTAAGCGGCTGGGAATGGAATCTATTGCCATGCTCTTAGTATAGAAACAGAGCCTGCAAAGCCTGCCATTTGACTGCTATCATCGCAGTCGTCTGTGATTACTAATTCTATGAGTAAGGCTCGTCCATTACTGATCATCGCTTGTCACTCGGCAATCATACATATAGCGAAAGAAGTGGGACTGATTGAGGCCTCTAAATGACACTGTTGTACCGCCTGGGCAGTAGTACTAGTATTATATGAAACCAATACAACCTCGATAACATCGCGATAGGTTTCGATGCAACGCTAACTCATACATTTGATTTACGAAGACATCCGCTCTGAATTTCAACCTCAAGCCCGTGACATCGATCACTACCCCACCAACTACATTGCTTCTGCCTGCTTACAAATCAATTGAAAACCGCCCTCCGCATGTCAGTCACATTACGTGCAGAATAAGCTCGTGTACCAGCCCCTGTGAAACAGCCCCTGTGAAACCACGAAGGGATGAGTATGAAGAGCTAGCATGAGAGCTTAGAGCAGAAGCATCACTTTTACAGCCAATCACTACCAGAGATGACCAAGCCATTTTGTGAAGCTCTACATAGAGTTTCAAGCTTTAGCCTTGTAGAAGATTGCTATAAGAACCTGTCTGAGTCCATCCGCGCCCCTAACACTCCGAATTCAATTCACGCCGCAAGTTACAGGGCGCTACACACCGGGAGGTTTGATTCCAACGCTTGCGATGTGGTGCTAGTGGCTTTCAAAGGCCCTCTGCATCACCTCTAGATATGTACAATACGGAAATGGTAAAAAGTGGATGGATCAGAACGAACACTCGTAAGATTAAACGGACACAATTGGAACCATTGTACAATACCCTAGGTGCCGCCATACCAAGAGCACGCGCAGTGATTGGGGCAGTTATCTCGTTGACTTTATCCAGACTACCCAAATTCACCCATGTGATGTTATAGATAGTATGCTTTGCCGTGTGATCTCTTCGTTGATCTTGGAACTTCCCTTGGCAATCAATCTCTTCGTTGATCCAGAAAGTTATTGTAGGGATTTTACTTAGTCCCATGCTATCAGGAGATTAAGTGAAGGGCTTCGTCGAAAGCTGCATCCGGATCCCATCATCTGGTGGTTTTGGGAACGTCGACTACTCTCTGACTGCAGAAGGGCATATTGGAATTGTGTTAGAAAGACACCGCAACCTTACGATCCCAATTGTTTGATGCTAATTCACTATGGCTCATAGGCTTGTGGGGTAGAACTGTACGAAGATGATGTTGACACGTATACTCTACGGTGAGTGGAAAACTCGTCTATTGTCTCCTGTGTCTCTCTAAGTCTAAGTCTAAAGTCTAAGGGACGAGAAAAGGAGAAAGCTAAAAAGGACATGATGTCTACAATGCTATACTAAGAATGGCAACCCACGTAACAGCCAAGTAGTCACATAATACCGGTCGATGATCTCGGGCGAAAGCCCACTATCTCCGTCAACAGATGAGGCTATAACGGGTTCGAATGACAAACAACCAGAAGCAGAACCGCAAGGTGTTGCTCAACTGTCTTATTGACCTATGAGACGGCACGGCCAAAGCGCTTCGGCGAGCGCACGGATTTCTCCACCACAGGTGGAAGAACCTACACCTTTAGATTGTCAGAGTACCCGCGGTACCTGGAAATCCGACATTTAGGCCTCCACTACCTTATTACCTGATGCTTTATATTAACACTTGATGGAGGCGTTCACGACTTGTTCAGATGCCCATATGGAGCACCGCGAAGGATAAATAGCTCTTTTGACGAGCTTCATCGTCAATACTTTCAGACTCACAGCTGAAGATCGATGTTACACTCAGGACTGTTGATATGATTCGATTTGCCAGGGTTAGAACCTTTTTCTTCTAAATTCTTTCCCGTTCTGATGCACCCAGTCATGCAGTTCGATTTTGTCTGTTGTCTGAACGAAGAAATCTCTTCCCTAGAGATACATGATTACGAATACACCCCGCGTCCGGTCACGTCACTGACAGCCGCCCATGGGTCCGTATCTCCACTTCGACTTCTGCACAATTTTGAAAAGCCGCATATTTGCCAGAATTGACTATATGTTCAAGTACGAGTTTCTTCTTATCATCACATCCACATGGAAGTAACCCCTACAACAGTGATACCCTTCCCAGGCTTCCCAAGAAAGGCGAGCAAAATCAGTCCCAATTGGGTTATGCCAGTGTTACGGTCTGCATTTCGAAGGGATATCGGTGATAAGGGTTATTCTTGCGACTACGTTGTTGATAATATTCATTTTGTTTTGTGGGTGGGATTATAGCTATCTTAGAAACGTATTGAGGACGCGGCCGCGGTTACTGGACGTTTTGGTATGGCATGTTCGATGATGCTGATAACTATACAATTGCTGCAGCGATCGTTGTAAGATAGGAATGGATTGTGTTACTGCAAAATTCTAAACAAAGGCCATATCGATGCTTGCTGTTTGCTCAGCTAATTCAGGTACTAAACAGTTCCACTGGCTAGTTCGTAACATGCACTCGTCCGCCAGAGCATTCGCGGGGTTCGGAGTTCAGTGAGCTAAACTGCCGAAGAAACAAGAGTTAAGTACTTAAGTACTTAATTAACCAAACATGGTGCTTTAAACACCAGATGCAATAAACATCAAGTGCTATAAATGCCGAGTACGAGTTCGAATCCTGCGGTGCCCGGTCACTCTGTGAACGACAGGTGCTGTAAACACCAATATCCAAGACCTGTAATGCTAAACTGTAGTGCTCCTTGTTTTGCTTTTATTGTGCAATTTTTTTCGCCTACCATCACTACTGCCAGACTACTTGTGGATTACCGCCTTTAACTGGCTAGACGTTTTGTTGGAAACTATGTGTTGTACGCAGGTCTTTTAATAAACAAGAACTGATGCTTAGCTTAGCTGGGCAGCGCATAGTGCTGTAAACGCCAGGGCTCGAAACCCGAATGTTGATGCCGTAACACTGAGGTTCGAAACCTCATTCTTTTACTCCCTTTTACCCACAATTAGGCATCATATATTTCCCCCACCATCGCTGCCGCTAGTTACAACTGATTATCGCCTTTAATCTGACTAGGCGGACATCCGGATTGTTGGAAGTCCGGTTTTGTACGATCCGGTCATCCAATAAACAAGAACCGGTGCCTAGCCAAACTAGCTGAGCATAACATGGTATCGCAAAAGCCAGGTGCTGTAAACACTGAGGCTTAAAACCTAATTCTTTTGCTCCCTTTTTCCCGTTATTCCCGGAGTGGCGCTGTACGCAAACAAGGGATCATAGAGGCAAGTCGAAAGAATCAAATAGCTACACGCACTGACAAATAGCCGGCTACAGACTAGCCATAAACAGGAGCTAATCGCTTAACCCAACTAGCAAACATAGTGCTCTAAACGCCGGCTACGGTTCTAAACCCGATGTGCCATTTTAGCCCTTTGCATGGAAGATTATGAGCGGTCTTTATACAACAGCGTGGCATTGAACAAAGTCAAATGTGGACATTGGATATTGGGCCATGGTTCGCGGACTGACGGGGTACATAATCTTAGATATGGTGCTTGTTCGTCTAACTTACACTATAGAACTGCCTACATAATATAAATGCCCCCGGAAATGCGCTGCTACTTTCACATACACTCCCCCGCTTCAGGTGGTGGTAGTAGATCATTATCCATCACTCTATTGTTCTAGGTGCGGAGTGGCTCCGGATAGTCATTTCTGACAGTCCAATCATTGGTAACTTATTTTTGGTTGGAGAGGCACGGAAATCGATTGACTAGAATGTACATACATTTGCTTCAAAGTACCTATAGACGAAGTACCTATTGAGAAGATAGTGGCTGAGCATCAAATTCTCGCTTGGCTCCCAGCCCCAGCCCCTCTAAATTTGACCTTCTTCCCTAACTTTAACTTTAGCTGTGGCTAGTAGCTTGAGCTCCAGTTCCAGTTCTAGCTTTAGCTCCGAGTCTAGGCAGCTTATCCAAGGAGCTCCAATGGCGAAGGCATGGAACCTATTGGGAGAAAATGTCATGTATGCGCAAGAATTAGGGGAGAGTTGTCAGTCAGTAATAATTTGGTACTGAATGCGATTGAAGGTGTCTCGAGAGATTTATGTTCATCAATGAATTGGTCATGGAGTGCATTAAACAGTACTGCTCTCAAAGCGCAGAACCGTGGCAGAGCCCCTACTAGCTTATCCATATAGGTATAATGACCATACCATTAATCTCTGCTTCTGAGTTTGGATTTCAGCAAATCCACTACATACTCAAATGGCGTAATCAAGTACGGAGAGTGGCGCACCTATTGGCACCTAAAATAAGTGGCTAATGTTCGGACAGTTAGAAGTGGCGGCATGAAAGTGATGGTCAAAAATGGCTGTCCGGAGACAAGCTGCGGAGTGCTATTTATACTTATAGGTGCCCAATATTGTATGTAGTATACAAGAGAGAAAGAGAAGAGGCTAAGTGCACTGGTGCACTAGATACTCTTAGTTATATGCAACATAGGGAACCACAAAAGGATAATCAGTTCCTCCTTCCAAATAGAAAAGTCCCTGCGAGATTTTGAGGTACTAGCCATCATGATACTCCAACAAATGATAAGTGAGCTGGGACCATATGATTCGGCCAACGGATAGTGTTTCCTAGGTAATGCCGTTTACTAGTAGGTTTAAACCGGTTCGCGAGTCGGGAGTAACTAAATGTATATAAGTATGTACTCTAGCTGACATCATACCCATGCCAGAAAGCAAGCAAAAAACCCCAACACCGTACAACAGGGTCAGCACCGTAAACACTGTAACCCCCCACTACCAACTCTCACTCCTTGTCTTATACGTAACCCTCAACATTCCCTCCACCATCTGATCTTTAACCCACCCAAAGGGACTATCCCACCGTCCCCCGCGTCTCCGTTGAAACTCCGCATTCCACACCGCGGCCCCCGCATCCAGCAAAACACGCACAGTCTCGACATGCGCCTGCGCAACCGCCAAACACAGCGGCGTACGTAAGGCAGTCGCGTACCCAGGCTCGGGGTACACTTCGTCGACTTCCCACACGCCTGTATCGAGGAGCTCCCGCACTAGCGGGGTGTTACCGTGGAAGGCTGCCCATTGCAGAGTGGAGACGGCGATTGTGTAGGTGACTAAATGACAATAGCCGGGGGCGCGGATTGTGAGCCGAGGTTTGTCGTAGAGGAGGCGGCGGTGGAGCGCGTGCGAGAGTGGGAGGTGGAGGCGCCGGGAGGTGAGGATTAGGGAAGCAAGGGAAGAGGTGGGAAGGTAGGAGACGATTTCGAGGAGGAGCTCGAAGGGGAGGTGAAGGATTGTCGTGCCCGGTGGCCGCGGCAGCGGAGAGCGCGGGGAGACGTCCGAGACTGTGGTGGCGGCGGCGGTGATGGGAATGGTGGTAACTGAGTTGGTCGTAACAGGGGTAGGGGCGGCGACGGCGACGGTGACGGTGACCGGGGTTGTGGCGATGGGGACGGCGGTGACCGGGACGGCGGTGACCGAGGCGGCAACTGGGGTGGTGGGAAGGCATGTGGTAGCGACTGGGGTGGTGGAAACCGGGGCGGAGGTAACTGGGACTGCGGGATAGCGAGTGCGCCGGGCGGCGGTTACTGAGGTTCGGCGTGTGGGGATACCCCTGTGCTTTCTGCGGAGTAAAGCTTTGAGGCGCACAACGAGGGAGCGCGTAAGCCGGGAGAGCGATTTGAAAGCCACTCCTCGAGGCCGCATTTCGTACAGCGAGTGAATGGGATCTCGAGAGTGTAGGAGACAATGAATGTGATGGAGATGTGCTGGATGCGGGGTACAAGAGCTAGCTGAACGATGGTGGTTAGGGCATGTACCTTTGGACCTTTGGAGAAACAACAGCATGCGCACTTTTGAAGCACCTTCCCTTTGTCCAATACGGGGGGTGCTACGTGGCGGTGGCTCACGCTGTTGCTTCTTTAGACCAAGTAATGTAAGAGCTACACATGTGGGACAATCTCACCTCTAGTAGGAGTCAACCGTCGGACATCAACTTCAAACTGCGATCTCCAGCCCCAGACTGATCCCACGTCTCCATCTTGCCGTCAGCTCTCATTTCTATTGCCCACAGCAATGGGCCAACTTGCATCTCGACGCGGAAACGAAACAATCGCTCGCTTATCGTGTACCAACCAAACCCCGATAAGCGAGTTTGCGGGGAGAAAGTGCGTTATCCGGAGGAAAAGAGTTGCATTCAAGATGTATCCTAGTTGCAAAGCGTTGGTGTAACTGGAGCCTGGTCGAGCCGCTAGTTCAATTGTAGAAATATCTGCCTGTGCAGCGAACTTCTGACCTTGGTGGTGGAGGAGGAGGGGAAGCAGAAGCGGAGCAGACGGAATCGGTTGGTGGAAGATGTTTGTCGGAGTGCAGCGTGTGAGAAGCTGGAAGGAAGCCGTACTAAAAGACGTGTGCTCCGAGTGAGAACCAATGAATGCAGGCGACTACCAACCTCGGTAATTTAGCGTGCAGATCTGGCCTCACACGATCGTTGCCTAGGTGCTAGTTAAGCGCATCTCAACGGTTTGGACATTCGAGTCCCAGACATCTTCAAATCTCTTCTACCGCTGACCCTGAAAATAACATTTGCAACTATTTCACTATTCTTGCGGGAATTGGAATTCCCGTTTAGGTTTGCGCGGAGTAACTTGGGAAAAATATGAACTTTACTAATGCTTGCTCGCCATTGCCATATGTTTCAGTCGTTGCCAACCTCGATGTGTTGTTCTCTTCAGTTCTCCTCATTTCTTCTGTTTATTTGCACTGCATCTCAGTCTTGTACTCTTTCTCTCCTTTGTATGGCACAAGTGACAAAGAATTCTCTATGAAATACACCTGCTGAGTGCAAATACCGCAGAGTACGCGCTGCCCTCTCCCTTCCCTGCTGAGGCTTTAAGTTGCGCGAAAAGATCTTCACCCACGACTAACCACCGCTCGCATTCGCCCCACCCTCCTTCACTTCTATCGTAGCGAAGAGTTCAGCCGACCCGGAACCTTCTCTTCCTTCACCTTTCGCCCTCTGTTTCTCCTCAAGATGGGTCTGTCGCGGTCGTCTCGGATCATCACGTTACTCGTAATCGACACACTATTCTTCTTTCTCGAGATCATCGTCGGATATGCGGTGCATTCGCTCGCTCTGGTGGCGGATTCGTTCCATATGGTATCTACTGCGCTATCTATATAATCCCGTGCGACTCGCTGATGGAGGTAGTTGAACGATGTCTTTTCGCTGCTTGTCGCCCTGTGGGCTATTAAGCTCGCTAAAGCTAAACGCACGAATGATTACACCTACGGTTGGCAGCGCGCTGAAGTCCTCGGAGCTCTGATCAACGGCGTCTTCCTCCTTGCGCTCTGCCTATCCATCTTCCTCGAGGCGATTCAACGATTCTTCGAGCCTCAGGGTATTGCGAACCCGTATCTGGTGCTCGGGGTCGGCTCGGCGGGATTGGCATCGAACATCTTGGGACTGTTTTTGTTTCACGATCACGGTCACTCTCACGGCGGTGACGAGCACGGTCACAGTCACAGTCACAGTCACGACGATGTGGAGGCTACCGCAGATGGGGCTTTGGACGAAGAGGAGGAGCTACGTCGCGACACGGGCGATATCGAGAGCGTCTTGCCGCGTACTTATGTCCGTCGCGTCGCGCGATCTGTGTCTCCAGGGCCTGTGGTCGGAACCCCTAGGAGCAGAGCCGCGCACTTTTCGGATCCGGCCACCGATATCCACGTTCACCCCGCACTGAACCGACAGGAGGTCGTACGAGCAGCCGCTTCGGATGAGTCCGAGTCGGCGGTGTCTGATAACGAGACTGAAGACGAGACCACACCTCTCTTTGAGCGTAACGGGGCGACGGCAGGCAGATCTCGTGCGGATTCTAAGAGCTGGCATCGTGATCACAACCACTCCAAACCGAAGAAGGCTGGCAAGGGCGGGCACTCGCATCAAAACCTCAATATGCGCGGTGTCTTCCTGCACGTTCTCGGTGACGCGCTGGGCAATGTCGGCGTGATCCTCACCGCTCTCTTCGTTAAGTTCGCTCCCGACCATGAATGGTCGGCGCCGTTCACCGACTACGCGGACCCGTTCATCTCGCTCGTCATCACCATCATCATCTTCTCGTCGGCGCTACCACTTGTCAAATCGGCGTCCAAAATCTTGCTTCAGGGCGTGCCCAAGGGCATTGTCCTCAGCGATGTCAAGGAGGACATCGCGTCGATCCCCGGAATCGACAGCGTGCACGAACTCCACATCTGGCAGCTCAGCGACGTCAAGATGATCGCGTCCCTCCACATTCAGATCGCTTTCGACCCGGAGACGGACAAGGGGCACAAGTACATGCGGCTTGCGAAGGCGGTCAGGATGTGTTTACACGCGTATGGTGTGCACTCGGTCACCATCCAACCCGAGTACACTCCGCAGGGCGGGAGAATGCCAACCGAGCAGGGCTCAAGCTGCAGCACGACTTACGGCGCGGTTAGCGTGGAGGGAGTGGGGTCGGAGGCTTGTTTGTTGGAGTGTGGGGATGAGTGCGGACGCGGAAAGTGCTGCGCGCCAGTGGATGAGCAGACTGTCGGACAGGGAGCACATGGCGGTCACTCACATTAGGTCGTTGCGGCGGGACTGCATCATCAGCCAGTCGGTCGTTTTCGGATTGTTTGCGGGTTGAGGCAATTGTTTGTTGTTACGCTGCTTCTGTATGTATTGGACTGCATGGGCATGAGGGAATTGGAACTGGATATGGTATTAGATTAATAGAGACTGTATGGACGCACGGTGCACTGTTGTGGAGCGTAGTACAGCATACCGGTATGGCAGCAATCGCAGGGGGAGGAAGACGACGCGCAGGACAGTCCCCACACTCCGGGCCGATGTACAACACAATACCCAGACGGTCGCAGCCTCGTTGCCAGCACTGCCATTGGGTCGGGGTGAGATGAGGCGATCGCAATGCTAGCTGTTTTGGGCCGGTGCTGGGAAAAGGAGACTGCAGAGCCTCCTCTCCTTATCCGACCGCACTCAAAACCACCACCGCGCGCTCTCCGTCTCTCTCGCTCCCTTCTCGTTGATCCTCGCGTTAACGTCGCAAACAATGCTAGTGCTCCCACAATGATGCTCTACGCCAACAATGCCCCGAGCCACGACATAACCTCGCCCCACCTCTACCACCGCTCACGCACCACCTCCACCCTCCGCCCCTCCTCCACCTCTCGCCTCCACAGCTTCCTCGCCACCGCCTACTCCCGCTACTCCTCTCGCCGCTACTGGCTAAGCCTAACCAGCCTCCTGCGCCTCTTCTGGCTCCTCCTCGTCTTCTGGGGCGAACGCTACATCTGGACCTCAACCTTTTCCTCCTGCGCCTGGGAATCCTGGGAGCAATGGCCTACCGACGCCACTCCGCACCGTGTCGCCCTCGTCGCCGATCCCCAACTCGTCGATATACACACCTACTCCCGCCGCGGGCTCTCTCTCGCCGCAACAATCTTCTACACCGATAAATACCTCTCCCGCACGTGGAGCCTCCTCCACTCCGAGCTGATGCCTACAGAGACGTATTTCCTCGGTGACCTATTCGATGGCGGTCGAGAGTGGGTGTCGGTCGAAGATCCGGTGGTGAGGAAGGATCCGAATGCGAAGAAGGACTGGAAGTGGCACGGGAACGAGTACTGGATGTCGGAGCTTGCACGGTGGGAGAAGATTTTCCCACCGCCGGCTGGGGTGCGGGTTAAGACTGGGTTGCCGGGGAACCATGATCTGGGTTTTGGTGCGGGGGTGAAGTTGGGGGTGCGGGAACGGTTCGCTGCGTTTTTTGGCGCCGGGAATGAAAGATGGGAGAGCGGGAATCATACTTGGGTTATGGTTGACGGGGTGTCGTTGTCGAATGAGCAGGATGAAGCGGTCCATGGACCTCCGCGGGAGTTTTTGGAGGGTCTGGAGACACCGATGCAGAAGTCGCTGCTATCGCAATACCCCAACTTAGCCTCGCCACCACCCTCCCCGGGAAAGCAGCAACAACCAACGATCCTTCTCACACACGTCCCGCTCTGGCGTGACAAAGACACCGACTGCGGCCCGCTACGCGAGAAGGGCCGCAGCATCCCAATCTGGCAGGGATACCAATACCAAAACGTCCTGACCCCGCAGCTCTCAACCGAGATCCTAAAACGTACAAACGCACGCTACGTCTTCAGCGGCGACGACCACGACGCCTGCACGGTGGAACATATGTACGGCCCCCTAGGCAAGGTACGCGAGTGGACGGTCAAGAGTGTAAGTTGGACTATGGGGGTGCGACAACCCGCATTTGAAATGGTGAGTTTGTGGAACCCCGCGCGAGCAGCACTAGCGAGCCCCGATACGCCGGGCAGGGATGCAGCAAAGGTCTCGGAAACTCCAGAAGAACTTACTGCGCGTGCTGGGCCGGCCGAAGAACGGAATACGGAGCACCTTGCCCCCCCACCGCCGACGGTCCATGGCGGCGAGGACACGCTACAGGCACATCTATGTTTTCTCCCAGACCAGATCTACATCTTCCTCGTGTACGCTGTGTGCGGGGTGATGACAGTGCTGGCAGTGTGCGTGGATGTATGGTGGAGGCGAGATGAGGTGAAGGGGAATGCTGGGGTGGCGCTGCCGATGTGGAAGGGGATTCCGGATGCAGAGGGGAAGTATTGGAAGCCTAATCGGAAGGCGAAGGGGAGGTGGTGGTTTTTGAAGGGGGTTGGGGCGGAGATGGGGGCGGTTGCGGGGGTGGTGTTGGGGTTTTACGGAGTGCTGCTTTGGTGGTGGTAGAGATTGTATTTTTATTCAGACTAATGGGTTATGTTAACTTCTCCTGGGTCGGTTGGTCGGTTGGTTATGGCGTCGCTGCTCTACTTTTATGTTACTTTGTGTATTTATTCTCCCTGGTGTACCGGTAGGTCGGCTTTATACTTGGGTAGCTGTGGATAATTGTAATGTGGGTTGTGAGGATACTATAAACCTCAACTATCTTAATGTGATGTTCTGGGTTGTTGGGTGAGTGCACATTGTCAAGACCCATTGACTTGATCTACCCAATTGAACGTCTAAAATAACAGTGTGAATAATGACAGCACTCTATTAAACTCATACAATTTATACACATTCCAGTCGCTATAACCGCCTTCAATCCACACCACTAATACCCCCTCTCCCTCCTCACCACATTCACCAACTTCTCCCCTCTCTCCATCCTCCTCAAATTCATCTCCAAAACCTCTAAACACCTCTCCTTATACTCACTCCCAACGCCACTCACATGCGGCGTAATAACAACATTCTCCATATCCCACAATTCACTCTCCTGTGGCAGGGGCTCGTGCTCAGTCACATCCAAACTCGCCCCCGCCAACCCCCCCGCCTTCAACGCCTCAATCAACGCATCCTGATTCACTATCCCCCCGCGTGCAATATTAACCACATACGCACCCGTCCCCGTCTCCGGCCGAGGCCTCCCAAGGATCTCAAACTCCTCCTTTCCCAGAAAATGCCGCGTCTCATCCGTCAACGGCACAGAAATAATCAACACATCTATCCCCTCCGCCAGAAACCGTCTCCTCGACCCAGCGTCAAGTCCGGAATACCACGCATCCGGCAACACCCCCTCCGCATCCCCCGTGTGCGGAACGATATACCCGTTATCCCTTCTCGACTCTGGCGTAGGTTTTGGGGTAGCCGTGAACGCGAGTACCCGCATACCGAGTGCCTTCCCGACGCGGCCAGCCTGCCGCCCGATGGCGCCGTAGCCTAGGATTCCCAGGGTCTTGCCGGTGAGATCGTGGACGGTGCCGAAGTACCCACCGGATGAGGAATGGGTGCCCCAGTGGTGCTTGCGCTGCCAGGAGAGCAGGCGGGGGATGTGGTGGGTTAGGGCGAGGAGGGTAGCGAAGATATGTTCGGCGATTTGCGGGGCGTGGATGCCAGAGGAGGTGGTGAGGGTGATCTTTGTGGAGGTATAGATGGGGTGGTGGACGATGTGGTCGATTCCCGCGGAGAAGAGATGGACAAGTTTTAGTTTCGGTGCCTGTGGGGTTAGGAGAGGTTGAGCTGCGGGAGGGTGACATACCTGCTCGGGTAGTGGGAGGGTCTTTAGTGTTAAGAGGATCGTGGCTTGTTGGTATAATTCTGCCAATTCTCAATTAGCGGAGTCTAAGGCATTGGCAGTGATGTAGCAAACCAAGAGGCACATCAACATCCAGCTTCCAGTACTTCTCCACAATCTTGATATCCGTCGCATCCGGCTGGAAGTAGATGATCTTCGTCTTTGGATGGCGCTGTCGTATACGGTCGAAGATCTCCTTGGGTTCTGGGAACGGAAGCACGGCGAGGATGGTCTCTGTCAGTTCTGAGCGGCTGCTGCCACTGCTGGGGAGTTGCGTGTGCATTACTTATCGAGAGAAAGGAATTGAGATGAGATCGAAAGTGGGGAAGAAAGACGGGAACCTTATCGCCAAGGCAACCCCCAATTACCGACGGCTAAAATATTCATCTTTATCCGAACCCAGAGTTCGGAGTCCGGACGAGTGATGACTGTGTTTTGACACTCTGGAAGAGCGTGCTGTATAAAAGATGGTGGTTTGATAGGGTTTGAATAGATGTAAATAGACGAGCTGCTAGCTTTCGGGTTGGGGCGCCAGGTCGGGCGACGTTTTGTGTTTAGGGTTTAGGGGTTTAGAGGGGGCTTTTGCAGCTCCGCCTCCAGCATCGGGAACAAGACCAGGTCGACACACTCCTAGGCTGGGTTTTAGGCATAGCCCTGTCATTACATAGTCTCGTACCTGTTACGTAGGCTGCTGATGCAACAAACCCTCGAAAACCACTCGTCTGAGAGCGACGGGAATATCTGGGGACGATAGCATTGTCATCTGGGAATGCCACCCAAGACAAAGATGTAGACTTTTGTGTCCCTTCGGCGATAACTTCCCTATCCGTACCGTCGAGGTTGGCAACCAGAGGGAGAAGAATACCAAGACTATCCTGTCGCGACAAGGTGATTAGTGCCGAGCAGATGGAGGTATGTACTAATACCTCCTACCACTCCCTCCATAGGCCTCTTCACTAACCGCCTCAGTGGCTGGATGGCGTCATGCTTCTCGAGAAACCCGCTACCGCCTGGAGGATTATATGTACCTTGATTTGAACAGCTGTAATCTGGAATACGCATACTCACGTGACAACGACTTTCCTATCACTTAAAGTGCAAGAAGCTCTGCAGCGTATAGCCTTACAAAGGAGCGCAGAGTCAAACTACCCACGATCATAAAATACCTCATCAACCATTCTACATAAAAACCTCAGAATAGATTCATAGTCCGCAAATTAAATACGGAAAAAACGTTGTAATACAGTGTCACAAGCTGAGCAATTAAAACTGCTAGTCAACTGCTACATCTCAGGGCTTGAGATATCCACACGCCATTTCTCCGTAACTCGTGCTAACTTAACTTATGTAGTATTTACTCAAACCGGCTAGTAATGAAGGAGCTTCTCCGCTCCCGCCCACCTGCGAGCAGCTGTTCCCTTGCCCTTATTTTCCCCCTCCGCATTGCCGCCAACCCTCGAGTCCCTTCCCACAGAGATCCTCCTCCAAGTTCTCATTCACCTCTAACACTAGCGTGTATTTTCCTCCGTCTTGCGTCCCGTACCGTCGCCTCACGGCCGTATACACAAGAGTTTCTATTCGCACCAGTTTTTTTATCCGCGGCAGGTGCGGGTGAAATTATAGAAACGTTTTAAGGCGGCTGGAAGTGCCTGGGGATCGGAAGGAGTTGCCACCCTTGCCACCGGATATGCAACATTCTATATCACTCGTGGACCGAGTGACTGTCTATGTTATAGCGAGCAGGTCAAATGCGATCTAGCTACGGTATCGATAAGAAACCCGACATTTACAACAGCTTATAACATCAATAAAGAAGCGGTTCGTACTCAAATATCAAGGAAACACTGATACTACCTAGTACGCCGCACACAAATCATGACATAGCCAAAAAGGGTATAACATGAATGATATCCTCATTAGAGCCGACCGCCGACGTGTAGCTTTTTCTATATCGCCTGGAGTCTCACATTATCACGGAAGTGATGTTGTGGTACGGTAGGATTCTTTCATTTCGAATCGGTTCTGTCGTGCCATTTTGTGTCCACGCTGGCCTAGGTTGTCATATCCTCCTCCTCAGACTCAGGCAGGGTTGGGAAGATTTATCCTTCAGGAGCTGTCAGAAATGCAGGGCAAACAGGTTACATTGCCTCCCTCATATATTTGGTGAAGTAGTTCCTCAGCTATACTGTAGATGTGAAGTAAAAAAGTTGAAAAACGTGATGGAAATGATTGCAGCAATGCAGCGTCGCGGCAGCTGCAGTAATGAGGTAACTATACTATAAAACGGACCACCTAGAGCCTTCTTTTCCAACACCTGCAAGAAGTGTTTGCACAATACGGTAGGAGAGAAGTGGAGAAAATAGGAGGAAACGGTAAACTGTCAGGAACTAAGTTGCAACCGTTTAACTTTAGGGAAACACAATGGAATTGATTTTTCTGCCCCTTAGCCATCTAGGTCAACCGCAGTAAGAAAGTGGAGAAAATGTGTTGTATATTACGAGAGTTACAACTGCCTACGCATATGGTTAGGAAATAAATTGCAGAGGAAGGAGCGGTAAGAAATAAGAATAACAAGAGACAAATGCTGGTATGACTGGAGATCCAACGAAAAGCGATGGATTGTAGATTTCACATTGGCGAGTATTGTAACTAGTGAGATTACATAGTATAAAAAGAATAGCTGCTTAATATGGATGTAAATTTTTAGAAAAGCAAATCCTTACACCTCCGAAATCTGAAGACGGGAGACTTCTAAGTTCTAAATTCTAAGGATTGATTTGTGTAGAGAAAAGTGGGCTATCTATACAACCCTTGTCCAAACATTTAGTACCTTATAAGTAAACGGCCTTTCCTCCACTTTCCTGCAGCTGGAAGAGCGAGTAAAGTAACCGTCCCGCGCTCGGCACTGTCCTCTTGGACATAAATGACATGACTTGGGGTCCCAATTCCAAAAGTTAAAGTCGTCATCTATGTGTATATCAGTGCCCGGGTCAGGTAAGGTTTCCGCTATTTCGGAGAACTGACCCCAGTCGCTGTCTTCGCCCCATGCTCATTGAGTTGACGACGGTCTGAATCGATCTATGTCTAGGCAAGAGCTTTGTGTTTGGATACGTCAGTGTCAGTGGTTTGTGGGCTGAGGATGGCGATTGGAAGTCGAGCTCGTGTTGAGACACAAAGGCTCTATTTTTCTCGAGAAGTCTGGTTTCGGCGTAATCCATAGGCGAGTTGCTGTAGAAAATTCCTGCTTTTACAACCTACTACAATGTTGGAGTCCTATGGGTGTCTGAGAGTGAGATAAAGATGGCGCGAGAAACCAGTTATTACATAGTGTGCAGCTCTAGCACCATTGCAATCGGTTATCCTTATATCAGCCTTCCCAGTTCCCTAATTGAACTATGAGGAAATTTCGGCCTTATCATAAAGTAATTTATGGCATCATTTTTAATGATTTCTTTTGATAGCCAGCCAGTATGACCAGCAGTAGCATACATCATAGCAGTTCAACCCAACCAATCCTGGATGTTGGGGTCTGGCCCTCCCTGGGGTAAAAACTTGCATAGCTTAGATCTATTCGATCTCGATTAGGGGTGTGTACGCATCTCCGCTGCAATGTGCAGTGCTGTTTTGCCTATCGAGTTAACAGCATTATGATCAGCGCTGTTTTCCAAGAGAATACTTAGAGCCCTGTACGGCGAAAATACCACAGAAGAAAGGCAAACACTCCTATATTCTAGTTCGTCCTTAAGAACCAGAGGTCTAACAAGGCTTTTAGGAATTTATAATCTCCTTTTCAATTACACAACAAAGAATTGTGTTTGCTGTGGGTGATAGCACAGAACCAATTTATAGTCCCGGGTATCGAATGACATATCGCGGGGTACAAGTATATCGATTGCCTAGGCGTTCGCTCCATGCTCCAACAAGAGGGTGGCTGCCATATCATCCGGCAAGATAGCCCATCTCGCTTAGAGCTTGAACTCAAGAACCGCAGCAAACTGTCGTCTAGCACATCCTGAAGGATCGGAGAGACATCCATAGAAACCTGATCATATATTGCAGCAACGACATTACAATTAAGGCTTTTTGAATAACACACATCCCATCCGAGCAATCAATTAAGCTATTATAATCACGGGATAATTGTTAAGCCTTGAACGTGAACTTGCAATTCCTCTTCCAGAATGCCTTGACGGTATCATATGCACTATCCTTTTTTGCTGTAGCTAGAGCGTAGAAGAGTTAATATGTCTGATCGTTGTTTGAGTTCGTCGAGAGCGTCTAACATTAAATATATTAACTAAAACTATTTGATGACAAAACCCAAAAAGTTCAGAAGATACTAATACGTAGGCTTTCGGTCTTGTGTGTAATATGAATCATATTCTTCCTCGACATCGTCTGGTACCTGGCTAAATTTAGCGAATAGTTACTTTATGATGCTTGTAAGATATAAGGAGGGTGACATATGTTCGCGGTAGCTGAAATATACGAAAGCGATACCGGTGTCCTTGTCATTCTCGAGTTTCGCCCGAATATGCAAATATTGTTTTTCGCGAACCCGCTTGTTCGACAACAGTCAGCAAGATCACGGAAGATACTAGTCAAAACTTACGAGGACCGTAACACCACAAAAGAGATGCTATATCCGTTTCTTCCCAATGCTGGAATTGTTCGGTCTGCAACAACCAAGTCCTAAAATTTCCATGCCTTTTGCTCAACGTCTCAGCTTGTGCCTTTAAGTAATCCTCCTGTAAAAGCTTCCACAGGAACTACCGCAGTTTATCCCGCTTCCTGCAGCGTCGCTCCTTCTCAAGCTGTGTTCGTTCCTTTTCTTGGCGCTCACTATCGATATTCCATTTCTCCGCCTCAGCAACGTGTCTTGCAATGCTTGTGTGGCGGTCACAACGAAGTTCCAGACTTCCGAAATTGCCTCGAATAGCTCCCATAATTGTTTTAGAAATATAGTGCCAGAGATCGTCGTTTTAGGTCTACTCTGCTGTTTACAAAAGGCGCCTTACTTCGAAGCAATACTAGATGATATCCATATATGCGCTCTCGATAGCCCCTCGGACCTTTGTCGATGTGGGAAACTGAACTCCATGCTGGGACAGGTAATCGACATGGTCTTTGATGTTTTCGAAAGATTCGGTGATTTTATCAAAGAATTCGACGAAACGCAGAGTGATCAATTCATCCCTTTTCAGAAAGCTTAAGCAGGCACATCAGGGAGGGATAAACGGGGGCCGGGATCACAGGTGCAATATGGAATTCGAATGAACCATACATCCCCAAGAACAAGGAAGATATTTCGGGTGGATTTCCGATGCAGATGCTTGCGGATTTCACCAAAGTGTCGAGACAGCTGAGCACGCTCTGTATACGGGAGGTGATATTTCGAGATTTGCTAGCTTTGGGTGTTTCTGATCAAGCTCCTCCACTTGGCTTATCAATGCAAACCGAGTAGCTACATCCCTGCTTAAGAAAACATTGCGCTCTTCGAAGTCAAGGGCTTGGACGAATTTCGAATCTATAGCGCTCTTTCGGAAGCGACATCTTTTGATTGTGACCTAAGATGTTAGAAGCAATTTTTGAGACGCGGTAAGGAGGCACTCTACACGGATGGCTGGAGCGCATGCGATGATGGTCCAACAATGGTCGACGTTGGTATCGAATTCGACGTCCTGACACTTATGTTAGTATCCCCTACACGTTCGGTATCCTTCAACTCGTATCCCTTTCCTTTGGGGTATAGTATGAGTAAATGATCGTCGTGTGGCAAAGACTTTGATTGGCTGGCCGGACACTTCTGATGTTACTCTTTTACTCACAGCTTACTCATAACTATACCCGAAAGGAAAAGGATACGAATTGAAGGATACTGAGCGTGTAGGGGATAAGTTAGCAGTTAGCATATCGACCATACCAAGAATGGAGCCTGTTGTTCAAGGGTTAACTGGTAGAATTACAGGCCTGCTTGATGAAGGGACAACCCCCGCTATTTTCTCAGGACGCCTCCCTCCAAAAGTACCTATTTTTCAAGACTTCCATGTTGGCAGGTCTTGTGGGCGCACGGATAGTATTTCAGTCGGTTGATACTAGACAATGTGGCGGGGTTCATGCTGTGTAACCATATGTTGTTCGGCAGTGCGAACAGGATCCCTTTTTTGGCTGATACAGATCTTTCAAACATCATGCACAGCTTCTGATTGATCAGTGTCGCTACTGGCTAAAAAAGTTGATATCCAAAGTCCGGTGGCGGTGCAGTTGGTCTTTGCGTACAACTGGTCTCTCCTTGCTAGATGAATACTCGAAAAATGGCGTATGCTACTCAAATATTACAATCAGCTTATTGTAAAGTAGGAATTCAGCGAAATCAGTTATACATTTAACCTTTTTCTAGCAGATGTTGGCGGTTTGGCTTCTCCGAATATGATGATCAAACTTCGTGCAACACAACTAGGTATTTGGACGATATCTATACAGCAGAGTAGCTCAAACTCAAATCCAGCAGGGGGAATAGTGGACAGTTAGAATCGGTCGGTTACTAGGGCAATAGAACAGCTTGATATTTTCAGTTGTTAATTACTTCCGATTAACATTTTGGCCGAATGTCCCACTAGCTAGGCGGCCATCTGCATTCGTCCCTCTTTTCATTGTCGGTGAGGTGTAGAGTACATTATCCGCCGCGTCGTGGGCGGAGATGTGCGTGCATCCACACCCATGCTTATTTCAGATTCCAAGAATGCCTGCCTGTCAGCCTGTCGCTCAGCCTCTGCACTTGCAGGTAGAGAACACCTTAAAGATAAAGTCAACGCCCATTTATGGTCGCAAGTTTACTGCAAAAACCGTTTGCGCTCTAGTATCCTAGAAATGTTCATTCACTACAAGCATGGCTGGCACAATCTCAGTCGATCTTGATAGCGCCGGAGAGCAAGGACATTCGGGAGAGTATGGACCGTATCCGTTTAATCCCCACACAGCATTCCAGAGCCTCGCACCGAAGGTGGAGGAGATACAAGATAAAGAAGGCTCAGGTAAGAAAAGGTCGCATTTTCGCAAAGTTAAAGAACCTGACGCAATCATGCAGTGTCTCCGATCGATCTTGGGTTTCAACCATTAGCGGGCCATTCTGATGAGAAAGAAGCTATTCCCGAGAGCCTCGTTGGCAACTCCGAAGTTTTAAATGTCGAAATCGGTCCTCGAGTTTCCTATTATAGTCCCACCAACAGTCGTCTTCAGCAGCCTACAGGTGCCCAGCCTCCTCAGATATATGTAGATACTAGTGATAATAATCAACATCTCCATCCACATAATTCGTTCGAGCGTCAGGACCCCGACTGTTATGACAACGAACCAATATCACCTCTGCGAAGGGGAGGCGATAGTCTTCGGCGACTTCTCTCACGGCGTAGCAACAGTGTATCATCGTTTGGCTCGTCTAGAAACAGCTCCTTACGGACCCATCCATCTCTTCGATCCAAGCCTTCCACAAGATCTAGCCTTTCAAGTCGCTGGAGCTTCCGCCGCAGCCAACGCATCCGGCCTAGGGACCTTGAAGAAGGTGAAGATGTGGCCGAGGATATGGATCCGGTGGAGCTCGAGGGGATTGCTCATCAGATAGGGCCGTTCGAGCTGTATTCACTTAGTCGGGAGGAACGACGAGATTTATTATCACGAACTTCCCAGCCAACACAGCAGAAGACAATTCCACCTCACCGACTAATCATCGAAACGCTATTTGGGAAGCAGCTGTGCAGCCCTCAATACCTCGGCTTACGAAGAGTCTACATGGCACAGATCGATCAGAAGCTGAATACCGCATTGTACGAGTCTGCCGTCGCCAACCCCAATCCGGCGGTGTGGCCGAAACCGTTTGCGTACCTTGTTGGCTTTCTAGGAATCTTATCTCAACAGCTAACACCTTCCGCCTCGGTAACGACGTTTGTACTCTCGCATATGAACGATTTTGCAGCAATGATACGCAATGGTAACTTTGCAGTTCCGCAAATGGAGGACGAAACAAACGATGGAGAGAAGGCAGCAATGGCAACAGCAATGGGATTTAACGACCCCGATAATTACACTCCATGGCACCAAAAGATTGTTCACGAATGGATGTTGTTTTCACTAGAGGCTTGGACGATGCTCAATCTCTCCTGCTCAATTGACTGCCGAACCAACCTTACCGCTTCACAAATGTTCTGCGAATCCACGATCGAAGAGCTGATAAAGCCTCATCTTCCCGCCTATACCCCGCTTACCTCTCCGATTTCCGGTGTCTCTCCGGTGTCTATAACTCCTGCCGAAGTAACGGCCAGCATGTTACACGACTGGAAAGGAGTGTCATTCAAATGGACCACTGATATCACTGAGCACCTCCGCTTAGATGCACATGACAAGGTGGTAAAACTCTACGCAAATGTTGCGTTCTGCCATCTCCATTCTATCGCCAGAGAGAAATCCTCGTTACAGTTTGACTCCCACTCCTTGTTTGTACAGAATTCATTTATTAACAATCACTAGCAAATCGGGGTTCGTGCGCCACCATGGCCTACTCGCCGAAATCTCCGAGTCCTACCGCCTGCTCTTCGGTTCAGACCGTCGCTCCCAGACCTATTTCCTTGAACTAGAAGCATCAAATCCTTGTAACGGCTTCTTCAACATCTTCACACTCCCCAACTGCGACTACGAGCCACGGTTTTTGTACAATGTCACCAGCGACTTTCCGGTGTTTGGGGACCGTTTGTTGGTACTGAAAAAGCTCTGTGTGCCAACGGGGATCTTAGGGTTGTGGCGAGATAAGAGGGATAGCTTACAGTGGTATACTTTCTGGGCGGTGGTGTTTTTGGGGTGTTTTGGCGCTATCGTGGCGTTTTTGCAGTTGGGGTTGAGCGCAATACAGACGTGGGCCACTGTCGCGGCTCTGAACCCGAGGCCGCCGCCGAATTGAGTGGCGTCTTCTCTTGGAGCTTTGGCGTTATGGTGTTTTACTGTAAACTTGGGAGCAGTTTTAATTAAACGATTTACTTACCAAACGATGGGATGGAGTTTTGGGAAATTGTAGTTCTGTTGCTGCATTTGACCATATAGCTGGCTATCAATCATTAGTGCTATAAATCAACACATGTCTGGCGTGTGTGGCCACATCATATCATATCCGAGCTTCACCGGTCTATAGATCTAGAACTCCGGCATCGCATGGTATATTTACTCCTCCTTGTCTGTTGATCATACCCTACAGTGTACTATTACGTGACAGTGCTAATAACTCATGCTCTTCTGCACATGTTACAAATTCTGAGGGGAAATCAACATATTTGGGGCCACTGGGAGTACGCCTTCGGTGTCAAAGCTCAATATATGCAACTCTTACAGATGCATGCAGCATATACGATACAATTGCTTTTACGCATAATTTCTCACTCGCGCAGTCGTGATCGGCCCTACTAACCACTTACATTCGCAGATTGGGAGGTAATTTTGCCAGTGGGTTACCGCTGATAACTTTTGCATATTGAAGCAATATAGATTAAAGAAACGTATGTTGGGACTCTATTCTGTGATGCGTCGGAAACCGCCAATCTAGATCTAGACCACGTGCACATGCATATGGATTTCGACATATATTGCCCAATGAACTTCGATTCCAATAATCTTTTTTGCAGTTCGCACGATCTTCCACAACTCGCATATCGCGAAACACGTCAAATGGCGGGGACCAGTGATCCCTATACCAAACGCAAGCGATGTGGTACGTGGGGCCACGTGCATAAGTAGTGCACTCGTATGTCCAGGGACCGCCGCCCGCGCCAACCGTATCCAATTGGGCGCTGAAAAATATCTTACTAGAGTAGACCAGTGTCAAACGTCCATGTTCAGCCGTTGAGAAGCTGAAATGGCCTACTGTCTATTGGTTATGGCGTTAATTAGCGGTATTAGAAGTAGGTATGCACATAGATCTCTGCAAACGAAAAAGAGATCTAATATGGGCAAACAAATTGCAGACTACAAGGTATCAACCTTTGATTGATAACTCGCCTTTGTCATAGTGGCGCCATGTTGTGGAACTATTGGTTGAAAACCACGCCAGATGACCCTGGATTAACAAATGCGGTAACAACGTATTCTGCTGTCGAGAATACAGCTTTGCAGAGTTCTTTCTCCAGAAAATTTCTTTCAATATAGTTCTTAACCGTAGCTTCGGTACAGTACCTGCCGAAGGATGGGGGTAGGAACGTTTGCCAGGGGCACCTTAGCCCCAAGCCCCATAGCTCAAATACATGTGGATCAAAGTCCTGAGATTGACTTTATGCAAATGTACTTTATTTCAAGAAATCTGGGGAAGTTCAATTGCGAACCAGCTACCGCCATCTCAGCTGCGAACGGAATTATGGAATGGCAATGTGGCTGTATGCCCATCACGATATTTGATGCACTCATTCCACTCAAACTTACCTAATGTATAGTACAGCACTTGACGGAATGCATTCAGCCTGTGTTTGAAGCGATAACTTTTGCGGAGACGCCAGCGTGACAGACGGACCATGGCCGGCCAAACCCCCGAACCCTAAGTGCTTAGTAGCTGTAGGCAACTACACAGCTAGCCCTCAGAAGCTACTCTGCTTGTAACATATGCGTACAAGCATAAAAGCCCACATCGCTGCTCAGAAAGTATCCTTCCCCTATCGACCATTATCCTCGCTCACTGTCATATCTTTAGCTTACTAGACACCTTCCACTCTCACCACAGCACCATGGCTCCCCTCCGACCCGGCATTTATGCCCCCACCATGACCTTCTTCGACCCCGACACCGAAGACCTCGATATCCCAGCCATCAAGAAACACGCAGTACGACTTGCCGAAGCTGGGCTCGTAGGGCTAGTAACAATGGGCTCGAACGGCGAAGCCGTGCACCTATCCCGTGCTGAAAAACAAGCCGTCATCCGAGCGACACGCGAAGCCCTCGATACCGCAGACTTCACCTCCGTATCTGTCATGGTCGGCTGCAGCGAGCAATCCGCCCGCGGCACTATCGAGCTCTGCAAAGAAGCCTATGAGGCGGGTGGCGACAGCGCCCTCTTGATTCCCCCAAGCTATTACCGCTATGCCATAACCGAGGAGGCGATCTACAACTACTTTATTGCAGTTGCCGATAGTTCACCAATCCCAATAATACTCTACAACTACCCGGGAGCGGTGGCAGGGATCGATATGGATTCCGACCTGATTCTGAAGCTCTCGAAGCACCCTAATATTATGGGCACAAAGTTTACATGCGGAAACACGGGGAAGCTCGCGCGGGTGGCATTGGCAAAAGACGCAGTGACCCCAAATTCACAGGGGTCGGGGTATATGGCATTTGCGGGGATGGCGGACTTCTTGCTGCAGGGTCTGCTTGTCGGTGGGTGTGGTGTTATTGCTGGCGGAGCAAATGTTGCCCCCAAATCGTGTGTCCGTGTCTACAATCTCTTTGCGGAGGGTAAACTGGAGGAGGCACGACAGGGGCAGTTGATACTTAGCAAGGGAGACTGGATCCTTACTAAGGGTGCGATCCCAGGGACAAAGAGCGCGATACAGACGTACTTTGGGTATGGGGGGTATCCGAGAGTGCCACTGCAGAGATTATCACCAGAGAGAGAGAAGGAAGTAGCGGAGGGGATTAAGGAGTTGATGGAGTGGGAGAATAGCTTGTAGTTGAAGTGTTATGAGCGGACATTATCCCCTGTAGTAGCGATTAGTGCTGAATACGATTACGACGACTAAATCGGGTGTGGCTCATTAGCGAGTGCTCCGCGGTGCAGGTTAACTCACTAAACGTATTCGACTCTTTTCGCCATTGCAGAGGATAGTTTGTCCTTGTTACGTCACTATTTGCATGTTATGGAGAAATAAATTTAAATTGCATATTGGCCATGGCCGTTCGCTTTGAAAAGTAGTATTAGATATTCTCGCTGGAACTCAAAACTGCTCAACAGGAAATCGCCAGCATGTCGTCATTTTAAGTAATCTGTCGGGCGGAAGTGTGTACTCTTGATTAGAAAAGGGCCATTGTGATTTACCGGTTCGTGCCACCCCAATCTCGGATACGCCTTAACAGGTTCATAGTCACCATATATCACCTGTTTTGGCTTACCTGGGTTAGGGGTGCAGATATCAATTTATCTTTCCATCTGCAGCGCTGCAAGTTGCAGGGACGCGCGTCAACCCGGCCATACCGTTTTATATACAGACGATTCCCCATCTGCCTCCATCCGCCGCTTCCCTACGGGTACCTACGCATCTGTGCACCATCATGGCGCTGTACACGCTTCTCCTCCTCTCCCTTTTTTCCAGCCCAATTAGCAGCAACCAAATCCCCCTCCTCCCCCACTTCTCCCCCGACCATAACCCCTCCTTCATCTTCACTTCCCTCCACGGCCTCCTCCGCCAAGTACCCAACACCTTCTCCCCCAACGGCTTCTCCATCCTCCCCGCCACCATCCCCGCGTTCACAAACCTCTACCACGCCCGCAAAAACGCCAGCTCCATCCCAAAAATCGAATGGGTCGCTTTCGATGCGGAAATGTCATACGGGATCATGGGCGGGCGGGGGGGAGAAACTTGGCTGCACACCTTCGTTACCACCCGGGATGTGCGGGTGCTAGTGTTCGACGGGATGAGTGCGGCGCTGGGGCAAAGCGGGACGCTGGATTCACAGATGGTTTTCTTGTACGGCGAGGTCAAGGATGGGAACGGGCGGAGGGGACCGGTGTTTGATGAGTATACGCGTGCGAGGGATCTGTGTGCGTGGGCGGAGGAGCTGGAAGGGGTAAGGATAGAGGGGTTTGTAAGGATGAATACGGGGTTTGAGATGGCGTGGTGTGATTTTGAAAATACGGAGAGCTGGAAATTGGTTTCGAAGTTGAATGTGACGGCACCGGTTGCAAGGGGGGCTCGGGAGGAGGAGGATGAGGATCCACCACCGCCGGCGCCGGACAGCCCGAGAGATGGTCCACCACGGGATGGCCCACCGGGGGATGATCCACCACGCCGCCCGGGACATGGCTATGGCCGGCCAGGAGGCGGCATGCCCTGGGCCAACGCAGCAGGCTGGGAATGGATCCGTTCAGCTACATGGCACTACAGTCTCTCCCCGGAGTCTCGGGTTACTCCCGACTTCTGCCGCTTCTTCACATTCTACTCCCCCTCCTTCTCTTCCTTCCCAAACAACCTCTCCACCCGCAAAAACTCCACGCACCGACTCACCAACGTCTCAAAAGCCGACGCCGACGCCTTCAAAACCGAAATCGGAGAAAGCCTACTCTCTACCATGCCGTGCTCAGGCCTCGATTGGAGGAGAGTCACGCAAGATATAATAGATCGCTACGGCGGACGGATTAAAGAGTTATCCCTCGTCCTAGGTACAAGCACTACCAACACAACCGAGAAGTTCGAGAAGGTGGGGAAGCTAGCATTCGCAGGCGTGATGCCGTATGTCGATGACTTGCAACGAGCTGGGGCGGAGGAGAGGTGCACACATACTTTCACGGGGCTTATTCCCGAGGAACTGTTATCGCCGCAGGAAGCTTTGCTCCGAGACACGGTGGAGGCGGTGTTGAGGAGGATCTGTAGGTTGTTTTTGGATCTGTACTTTGAGTATGTGCTATTGCAACTGCCAGACGAAGATACGATGCGAAAATGGGGGCAGGATGTCGAAGCATTGAAAGCGTGGCTGGATTGGGATATGTGGAGGATGTGCGAGGAGAGATGTGCGTGGGATGAGGTGTGTGCGATGGCTCTGTGGCCGGTGCTGGGGTTGTTTGGCGATGAGGAATGGAGTAAGCCTAGGTGTATCAATAGTTCTACGGTAGAGAGACGGGGGAGAAGGAGCCGGTTTTCACCGCCCAGAGACGATGGGCAACCCGACGTGTGGGCTGTGCTGGATTGGTAGATATTGACTAGAATACACTGGGGGTTTCTTGGGGTGTCAGACAGGAATTTGAGGCATAGAATCGAAGGGCAGCAGCAGGTGACAGCTGAGTCTCTGTATTGTGTCTAGGTGTGGCTTGGATCAGATTCTTCTCGCCTTCGATAGTAGACTACTGAAGGCTTTCTCGAATCCCGGGACACGTCCGCCAGTTCGTCATCTTCACGCTGCCTCTGTTCCCACGTGACCTCAGGCTAACGATACCACCCGAAGGGCAGGGTTGTAGCCGATAACCTTCCGACGCCAGTCCGGAATTGAATTCGCTAGCCGGCTGCAGCTCAAACCGCAATTCTGGGTACTCAGGCCCACGGGCGAACACGTACTTGAGGAGAGCGTCTTTCCTGCAGCACCCATGGGCGGACCAGCTGCAGTCTTCAGCGAGCACCCGCAATCCGGCTCCTCCTCGCCCTCCACCACCGCCAGCAGCAGTAGAATCAATGCCACGTTCCAGCGGCGAGGCCCCGGTCCCGCGGCCGCCGCCATCCTTTGTATCGTCAATCCAGGCCTCCCCGCCCTCGACACCCGACGAAGGCGACTCAATTGAGCTCCAGATCCAGCCCATCCGCAGTGGCCCCAGGAATGAGGAGCTTGCCACCACCGCACGCAGCGATATCCACCACGGCGATGCACCCAACAGCCAGGAGCCAAGCCCGTCCCGGATCGCGCGGTCCTGGAATAGCCACATCGCCGTAATCGTTCCCGGTGCCACGGCTCGAGATCATCTTGGTAAGTTTAAAGTTTCCGCGCGCGAGTGTCTCGGTGGCCGTTCCTGCACCGGGTGGAACCGGGAGTCTCCCTCCCCACTCCCGCAAAGTGTTCACCGCTCGTAGATCTGGATCAAACACCGTATCCTCCCGTTGGCGGCTGGTGCTAACACACTTTCACCAGCTCTGGAAAGGACCTACCTCTCGTACCACCGCACCTCCCTCGTCCTCTCCCTCATCGGCGTCGTCGTCACGCAACTCCAAGTCCTGCAGCGCGCCCCGAACCCCGATCCAAAGTTCGGTTTCTATGTACTTGGCAAGCCGCTGGCAGCGACACTGGTGCTGTGTGCCATGTGTACGAGTGTGTTGGGGTGGCTGAGGTGGTGGCATTGGCAGAGGATCTTGCTGAGGGGGAAGGCGATTAGTGGGGGGTGGGAGTTGAGTCTGGTGGGGATACTGGTAGGGTTGTTGCTGACTGTGTTGTTTGGACTTATTTTGGCAGTAGATGTGAAGAAGATTTATTTTTCATGAAGAGATAAGAGATTGGGTCTTTGTATATATTATGATATGTGACGATTGATAATATGTCTTCATGTAGTATCACTCGTGCAGCTCGCCGCTCCGACTGCGGAGTGTTTCTGGACAGCCAGTTCTCAAGGCCATTTCGCACCAGTCAACGTTGACCTCCGCTTTAATAATTTGAATACCACCACAAAAAGATAACTTTCTCCATCCACCAATAATGGCCAACTTTGTAGCAAATCCTATTCTGAATAACCTTTATATTCTTGAAATTGTGAACTTACAAAAGTTTTGCGTGTACTGTACTGGCAGTCGTGGTTCGTACATCATGACCAGCAATCAGCATAGGGTGTCCGCCCGGGCCTTTTTTTGCGTTAGCCAACGTCAGTTCGGGGTGTCCCCTGAGTAAAACGTGCTATGTCCGACTACATCAAAGCTGTCGGGAACAGCTGCCCGATTTCCGATTCGCTATCAGTACGAAGCCTTGTACGAACCGCAGATGCCGGTACAGTATGAATTTACAATACAACTACTAACTCACACATCAAAACGACAGGCCTACTAGTAGGCCTCCACTCCGTCTCGAAATTCGAAGGAGCTTGAGATAGCATGCACGTTTTGCCATGTACAAGCCCTATTAGTGCCACGTTGAGCAGCTTCAAGGATTGGGGATAAAATCGCATCAGGCCAGAATTATTCGGTGAAGTGACGAAAGTGGTTGGGAGGCAAAAGGAATATTCTCCTGTGGAGGGTTTCTATGCGAAGGTCAAAGTTGATCAGTGCAAAATGACGTTGAGAACTGATTGTCCGAAAACACCGCTTTGATTACTACACATAACGGAGGAACTGTGTGCGTGTATATTGATGTACTGATGATAGCCAAAGAACCTCAAAACTGTCTGTATGTGTACGTGTGGAAGAGCACAAAGTTGCCGTGAGTACTTGATCAGTAGCGTCTACATTGCCACTCCAAGGGCCTGTACCGAGTATGCAAAATTGACTCACACCGCATGCCACCTCGAATTTTTCGTTTGTGATAAGCCCCAGGTTTTGCCTTTAGATAGGTTAAATGCTTCAGGCATATCACACACATCCACCACACTAGCACCCCAAAATGGTCATCAAATGGTTGGATCGAACACGCCACCAACTAAACACAGCCCACTTCCTTCGCTGCTTCCAACTCGACTACGGTTTCTTATTCATCTTGAATTGACATCCCGATACATATGTCATAGCTACGATTACATATACTGCCCCCTCCTTACCAATTTCATAAACAGATCATCTTACCTTCACCCACTACACGCACAACAATGGCAACCGAACCCCCCTGCCCCATCTGCAACCTCACCCTAACTCGCCAAAACAATATCTCTCGCCTCCTTCCTTGCACCCACAAATTCCACCTCTCCTGCTTCATGACCAAAGCGCAGGGGTTGCCACCCTACAACTGTCCAGCGTGTAGTACACAAGTCTCATCAGTCGAGAATGAGGATGGTACGAGGTGGCAAGTAGAGGTTCTGTTCCCAGCTGGAACAACGCAGAGGGAGGCGAGGAGGTATTTAGAGGAGGCTGGGGTTACGGAGGACGTGGTGACGGTGTTGATTGAGCAGGGACACCAGGAGGTTGGAGCGGGGGTGTGGAAGATGTTGGATCGGAAGAAGTAGAAAGAAATCTAGGGGTGGAAATGGAGGATCTTGGGGGGGGGTTGTTGGGATGTGTTGAGGATCAGAGGAAAGTAGTGGATAGCCTCGAATTAGAAGAGTGCGGCCGACGGTTTAGAAGAGCCAATGCCAATGAGCCCTAGTCCCACAATTGTACTTCTTTAAAAAAAATACACAAACTGCAAGCCCTAACTTAAAAAGCTAGATCTTGGGTTGTTCAACAGCAGTCCTGAGGGGTATGTTGCATTCCGTGGTGATGTCGATGTTTCCTAAGAGAGCCTATGCCTTTATATACATGAAGAACCTGGGGGTCAGTGGAAGTCCATGGTTCATGGAATGGCAGCGCCAGTGGAGAGCGAAAATTTGTGTATGAATCTACGAGTATGAGTCAACAGCTTGTGAGCCAACTCGCCGACTTCCAGTGTATTGGCGACCTCCAGACCATATAGTAACAGGGTATAAAATTCTTTCCTCGAGTGCGATATGGTGGTCCTTCTCTGATTGGTTACATCAACCGCAACCTCTTCTTGGCGGACGCGTGCACACTAAAAGCTATCGCGTCTTACCGCGTCTCCCAGCTTTACTCTTACAATCATCACTGCACATCATGTCCACCACCACCATCCCTCTCGACCCCGCCATGGACCCTTCCATAGCTACCACCCTTACCGCTGCTATGGCGACACCGAAATCCATTCCCAAAGTCACGCCCTACCAAGAAGTTCGTCTCACATCTTCCCCCGCTTCCGCTACACGATGAACTGACAAGCTGCCGAGTAGAAAGTTTATGCCCTCCTTCGCCAAATTCCTGCCGGCAAAGTTAGTACCTACAAGCAGCTATCAGACACCCTGGACTCTTCACCAAGAGCCGTTGGTGGCGCTTTACGTATGATCTCCCACGTGCACCCATGGCTTAGGCTAATGAATATCGTGCCCCTAGGCAAAAACCCCTTCGCCCCAGAGGTTCCCTGTCACAGAGTTATTGCGTCTACGGGGTATATTGGCGGGTTCATGGGGGACTGGGAGAAGGTTCCATCGGGGATGAATTGTGACAAGAAGCTCGACCTGCTGAAGAAGGAAGGCGTGGAATTTGATGAGCGGGGTATGCTAAAAGATAAGAGTAGGTTGTGGGGGGATTTCCAAGTTTAAGTACCAAGAAACGAGGCAGAAGGAAGAGGGGGTTCTCGGAGTTTTGTTATCACGGGCTGTCGGTCTTTCACGTATACCTTTTGCTTTAGAGCCATACAATCGTTTCTGTATAACTCGATTATTTTCACGAGATATTCTAAATTCTGCAACTAGAAAGCCAGAACTGAAATCGCTTGTCTCCCCGCTTCACGCAATCGCAAACCAAATCTTCTCCCATGTATTCCTTGCCACCGGTGGTGGGTTGTTCCTCTCATACTCATCCACCTCGGCCTTACCCGTATAAAGATCAATCTCACTTGGCTTCCGCATTCCCCCCTCCCCGACGACGTATCGGGCGTAAATCTTGTGGCCGATGAAGGGGATAGTGAACAAGAGGACACCACAATACTGTAACCCATTAGCTTCGCTCCTCTCCAATTCTCATAGTAACCGTAGGGTACCCACGCTTGCAAAAAAATCCTTAACGTTGAAATCAAAAAAGACATTGAACCCGCTGATGAGGATAAAGAAGGCGACCAACGAGGCGCCATAGTATGCAGCATACGGCATAAAGATAGAATGGAACGGTAGGTCCTCAGTCTTGATACCCTGCGCCAAATACCCCTTCCGAAAGCGAATGGTAGCCAGGAACAGCGTGAGCCAGTTGAACAGCGACGATAAAGTCGTGACGTTCATGAACCACTCGAACACTTTCGCAGAGTTCTCCGAGACAACCATAAAGCTAAGGAGCGAGCAGATGAAGACGGCACAGACGGCGTATATCGGTATGCCGCGCTTCGAACATTTCGCAAAGATTTTAGGTGCGTTGCCGGTGATTGCCAATGAATAGAGGTTTCGCGATGCTGCGTACATGAAGCTGTTTCCGCATGACCAGGCAGAGGATAGAATTACGGCGTTGATCAGGTGGGGAAGCCCATCAATTCCGGCGTTGACAATTGCCGCGACCCATCTGCGAGTATGGTCAGATCCAAGCACTTAAAGGAAAGGTGGTATGTACGAACGGAGACACAGCAGCACCCGACTTCCCCTGTTCCAGCGCAGCTGTCAATCCCTTGTCGTTGTATGGTACAAGCACACCGATCGCGAGGACACCGAAGACGTAGAAGATAACCACCCGCCAGAATGTCCTTCGCACGGCCTTAGGTATGTTTCGTCTGGGATTCAGTGTCTCGCATGCCTATTGTTGATGGTAACTGTCAGTAAAGCCCAGAATTATCGGCCTGAATGGACAGAGCATGGAGGCTAGAGCTAGAGAGTGAAATATTTACCGCAACACAGATAACTTCCGATCCACTAAAGGCAAAGCATGCATTGACAAATGACTTGAGAAAGCCACAAAATCTTCCCCTGGCGCCAGGAACCAGGTATTCATTCATTGCTCCTGGGTGTTTCCAATACCTGAATCCAATCCTGTCATGATGCGGCCCCCCTCCCAAAAAGAGGATGAAGGCCATAAAGAGGAGTCCAACGATCGTGATAATCTTGATACTCGCAAACACGAATTCCGCCTCCCCGTAGCCCTCGACAGCCCAAATGTTGAGTAGGAAGATGACGCTAGATAGTGCGCGTCAGACATTGTCCCTCGTGCGAAACATTTTCAAAACTTACCCAAGGATCAGTATTACCCATGCTGCTTTCGGTTTGTCCGTCGTCCAGAATTCAATCAATGTTATAGCCGCCGAAACTAGTCGAGCCGGCACACGTGTCAATACCCGAATAAGCAACATCTCCGGAAGGGCAGATGAAGACGCAGCCGCATATGGACAGAAAAGGCGACAAACCCTCAGCACACACTACAAAGGTTAACACGCGCCGTCAAGTTGGAAAATTGGGTCATACCAGTTAACGCAGCACCAAATGTGTAATTCCATCCCATAGCAAATCCCCAAGAGGAGTCCAAGTACCGATAGGCATAAATAGTCAAACCTCCCGGAATCGGGAGCCAAGTCGTCATCTAATGAATCAGTCAACAGAACGAAAATCTGCAGTATCGCGGAAGGATTTACCTCTCCAATAGCCAGCATAAGACTGTAAATAACAGTTCCAACGATAGTATACGCCAACAAGATACTGAGCGGGCCGGCCCTGACTAGAGCAGATCCCGTACCAACAAACAATCCAGTCCCGATGATGCCTCCGATTGCGATAAACTGGACATGGCGCGCCTTCAATCCACGTCTAACGTGTCCGTACTCCTTCTCGTCGACAATCCCAGTGTACGGAACCGGCGCATCCTTAGAATTTCCATGCTCGAGATCAGAGTTAGATTCCGTCTTTTCGAAGACCTGAGGGTCCTTGGCGTCCATGATGAAGTGCTGAAACCGTAAAGGCTTCTACTTTCCAGAGAGGATGGAATTATAAATCGAGAGGGGGAGGGGAAAATTGCCGCATTATGTACCCCCAAGTTTCAACTATATCTCAACCTATTGGCAGGGACGCAAACCTGTAGCGTCTAAATGGCTATCCGTTATACTCTCTACACCATCTCAAGGGTAGTGGAACCGGGATGAACCCCAGCAGAAATGAATTGTCGGTAAGCTGCAACCATACAACCCTAATTCTTCAGCACACCTCTATCGCTGGTAAGTTTGTTTTGGACCTTGCGCTGACGAATAAAGAAAGCCAAGGACCAAGAATAATAAGCCTTGGAAGGCAGTTTCACAGTTTGTTATCTCCGAAGTAGCTTCCCAGCTGCAATCAGAACCATGTGAAACCCTCTTCTTTAAATATGATCAATCGACTGCAGTGGCGACTTTCAGATTGGACGATTTCGGATATTTCCTGCGAAGTTTTGGAAGTTGTCGTCTACCGATCGCACTACCTACCTAGGTAAATGTTTACTACAATAAGTACCTACTCGAGTGTGATTGGATTGAAGTAGCTTCCGCGTACTGACTGCAAGGCACCTAGTAAATACAAATGCCGTTCAGAAACCACCACTGCAGCGTTGAATCGCATATTTTTCGAAAGGCACAACACTAATAGGTCTTAGGCATTTCTGTAGCCCCAGAAATTCCCCCAGAAACGTCCAAACATACCGCTAACACAGTTGCCTTATTACCAGCATAATACGGTATATGTATATGTAGTGTCTCCACTCGGTAATATTGGATGTCGCACCGTTGCGGAATGTGGTACCTTTATCGCGGATTATGGTACATTTATTGCGGAATGTGGTACCTTTGTCGTTGGACGAAGACCAGTTCTAGACTGCTTTGTCGATGTTCGTCGGAGTTTCACCTGACGGAAAGAATTCACGTTAGAACGTTCGTATCCACTACAAGTTAATAGGATTTCTAGCGTTTATTGAATGAACATTTCACTCCAAATCGGCTATTTTTATCGATCACAACAGCCGTTTCAGAGAACACGTGCGTCTGCAAAGCATCTCTCCGTCTGTGACGGCTGAACACGCGCACGGGCTGATAGGGATGCGATAAGCTATGTCTTTTTCTTCTCTATATGGGAAGAACAAAACTAGCTTCTGAGCTTGTGGAGGAATTAAGCCTTCCCAGAAATTTTATTTGCCGCAGCGCTGCGCCAGCGATCAATTAGCCTCCAAGGCAGCCTCATGGTCACAAGGTTCCATGAATGCCTTGTCATTTCAGTAGGTTCTTGAAACCTGTACAGCATACATGCAGTATAGTACGAGTTAGGCGGATGCGCAGGAGAACCGAAATTATTTTCTGCATATATTGATATATATTGAAGTTAGTGTAACATAGCTGGTGATTCGATAGAGAGGCGAGCGACAGCCCAAGATACAGGTATCCTAGTTTGATCTGGTACAGGACCTATTACCTTGGACCGGCAATCTTTCCACGTGCTTGGAATAGCTGGAGAGTCTGACAACAGTATGTAAGACGGGCATTGTTGGTGATGGGGAACAAGTTGAAGCGATAAGGCATGATGGTTTCACTGGCGTGCTGATGATACCTCACCGCACCACCAGAGGTGTACATGCAGTCTCATCCGTAAGCCTCGTATCAACATTCCAAATATCAGTACGCACCTTGGACAAGACCTCAACCACACCCTCCGGCCGGACTACCGCCCTCACTATCACACCAAGACAATTGCTGCTGTTACATGTTGAACGTTGACTTACCAGTCTCACCCGTAATAGTAATAACCAAAGCTTGGGCGATACAAAGTGCCAAATGATGGAATCTCTGGCTCGCAAACACGTAGTGTTTAGGGCTAAGAGGGACAGACCAAAGCGATCACAAACGCTCAAACAGGAATGTATGTCAAGTTGGTTACATTTGAAAGCATGAGGCTTGATGCGTTTTATGATACCATGGACGGTACTTTGTGGACTGGGATACATAGAACTGGCCAAAGAATCTATCCAATAGGAGTGAGGACTGGTTGGACAGGAAACAATGGCATATCTTCGTTCAGTTATCCCTGTGTATACGCTCGTTAGATTGGCTTAAATACTTACCAGTCATTACTTAAATTTGTTTGTTTGTAATGATTGCATTTGGCCGCGAGCGGCCATGGCATAAGTATATAACCAAAAAATTCCCCCGCTATACCCCCGAGGAAAACCCCCGTGGTTCAAGTTATAGCTTTTCTACCTACTAGCACAGCGGGGACGAAGGGTAGCGGGGGGGAGCTCCGCCATCTAGCCGGCTCGCCCGGAGGCGGAGGGGGTTATCAGGTCCTGTCATACTCTAGTAAGAGTGAATACAGTATGATTAAACAACAACAACATACCTACTAGCACTACGCAACGGAGGGCACTACAGGTATCTTCACTTACACCATGGCCACTAATCTCGTCCACCTCCCCTCTAGTCATTACATAAGTGTTGTGTGATCCGTAAATATTATATCATCTGATTAGCCGATTGGAGCTCCAACATATATATATTGGTTGGAGTCAGTGTCAAAGCAGTATTAGTGGTAGACATGAGCCTAGCTAAGTAGAGCTCAAGGGAAGGCTTGAGGCTAGCCATAAGCAGAACCCGTTTTCTTGAGTCACAGAAAATGGCTCGGGAAAATCTCCAGTTTTACAACAGCTCTTAGACTCCAAAGATTATCGGAACCGGATCATCCCAAGCTCCGTAGAAACTGCACCTGAAGAGAACCCACTATACTTAGCCTCTATAATACCATCTAGTTCGCTAGCTTGGCCAGGTATGCGCCGAGTGTGAAGGTAAAAGAAACACCTCGAGTGAGAGGTAGGAAGAAATGGGACGATAGACTAACCATTTAAACTAGAGTCTGTCAGACGGCTTTTGGTCCATGGCGTGACAGACTTAGTCCTATATCTACTGAGTAGTGTGCCAAAGTACCCCTGTGGTTACCGCTGGTATGGTATTTACTAATGTACCAATTTTATCACTCGTCTAGACTCGAACCATGACCACAAGCAGTATTGCAACCAATCTGCCAGAACCGAGCGTGTAGGATATAGCTACCTCGGTTTTGGGCTAGTGAGGGATTTGGCCCACCGGGGAAGAGGTTAGCCGCGGCTAGCCCGTGCGGGTGAATTAATACCAGCGCTAGAACACTAACAATACTGGTAAAACGACATCCGAAGCAGATAAGACTGTATTGTTTCGGTGAACTGGTGGTTAAGGTGTAGTCGGAGGAGGACGTTTGATCCGGAAGCACGCGCAAGTGTCTGACTGCTGGTGCGCCTGTAGTGGTTGAGCGCATTTTTTATCTCGCCGGCGGGTTCGGAAGAAAGGCACACGATCACCCATGATCACTCGTATGTCGCGTCTATCGGGAGAAACTGTGTATTGAAGTGTGTATTGAAGCTACTACGTAGTCTACACTGCGTTTGACCTGAGGGGGTGTAGCAAGTCACAAGTGTACTCTACATATCCCCCCCAGCTGGGCGTAGTAATAGGGCACAGTTAAGCTCGAACCCAGCACCCTCCTGAGTGCACAATATCTGGGGAATGTTGTGCACAACTTGGTGCAACCACATGCTTTAATGTCAGCACATTTCGCTGCACCCAACCAATGCTGTGCACGAACAGCATCAGCCGCATCTCACTTCTACGCACATTTCCGAAGATCTTCGGTCCCAAAATTACAGAGTGTTACAAAATATTTGCCAAGTTGATCCGAGAGGGTTTTTCAAATAGCATAAAACGTGGCTGAGCAGGGGTGAGAGCAAGTACGGGGTGGTATGTATGTATTATAAAGAGTGCCTTGCTGTAGAGATATGTTCTTATGAGATGATTTGGTGTAGGGATGTAATGCTCGAGCACACTCTAGGGATAGTACATTATCAATTGCTATTAACACCACCCCCCCTTTTTTTCCTCCTCATCACTGTCTCTCCTTCCCTTGCTCCGCCGACTTCCCCGGCCGATCAGACTTCTTCAGCCCACCCTTCCCACTTCCAAAAGTCCTATGTCCCGCGCTGCCGCCACCAGACATAGTGCCGTCTTTAATCGACCTCCCACAGACTTCCGGCATCGGCGCAGCCTTGTGCGCGCGGTTGGTGGATTTGGGATTGGATTCCTGGATGAGTTAGTTTGTGGAAGAGGGGGGGGGGGGGGGGACGTACGATGCTAGGGTGTTTTGGGACGCCGGGA